>Ga0155583_156_pt2 | contig 12067 bp, 14 predicted proteins | sample RifCSPhighO2_12_FD_107240 | JGI IMG/M metagenome (GOLD analysis project Ga0155583, IMG submission 107240) | Gammaproteobacteria bacterium RIFCSPHIGHO2_12_FULL_38_14 | reverse complement strand
CTATATTAAAATTTTCGCTGGTGCTGATGACAATAAAAGTCTGCAATACTCAACCTGTTTTTATTTTTTATCCTATTTGGCAAAGATGATTGGCCCGTTTATCGGGGGGATTCTGTATGATGGGCTTCAGGGCAGCGATATGATTTTAGTGGGAATTTTATCGTTGTCAGTGATTAGCGTAACGCCCTTTTTAATTTTTTACCTTCAAAGGGAGAGGCTTTTTCCAGAGGGTGCTATTACTGTGGGTTAGTAAGAGAAATGGTGTGTGTGGCGAAGCCGTTCTCTTCGTTGATTGGCAGATCTTCTATGACCAAAAGCATGCTTAGCCCCCTTTTACAAACCAGACAATTATATGGGAATTTTTCCATTTAGGGAACACCCTTGAGAGAGCGCGGAGTAGCATGTTGATAGCATTGCCGTCATTACTACAAAAGCATACTGACGGCAATGAGATAGTCGAAGTTATTGGTAGTACCTGTAAAGAAGGTTTGCAAAACCTTATTCAGAAATACCCCCGCTTAACACCCTATCTATTTAATGAAAACAATGAGTTAACGCAGTTTATAAATATCTATCTCAATGGAAAAGACATTCGTTATTTAAAAGAGGATATTTCATTAACCCCAACAGATCGCATTGATATCCTAATTTCAATGGCGGGAGGGTAAAATACATATGGATACATACTTTACCCCTGAAGAAATAGAACGATATCGTTCTCATTTTGCCTTGTCAGGCGTTGGTATTGAGGGTCAGAAAAAACTGAAAGCGGCACGGGTATTGTGTGTTGGTGTGGGTGGATTAGGTTCCCCACTAACATTGTATCTGGCGGCCGCTGGTATAGGCACTTTGGGCATTATAGATGCGGACCATATTGAAGTTTCAAACCTACAGCGACAAATTCTCTATTCTGATAACGAAAAAAATAGGCCGAAAGTTGTTGTCGCTAAAGATAAGTTATTACAGCTTAATCCTTTGGTTAATATTGAGACCTATCAAGAGATGCTGTCTGAAGATAATGCATTATCAATTATTAAAAAATATGACGTTGTTGTTGATGCGACCGATAATTATGCTTCACGCTTTTTAATCAATGATTTCTGTTTTTATTTAAAAAAACCAAATGTGTATGCAAGTGTTTTTCAGTTTGAGGGGCAACTTTCAGTATTTATGCCAAAACATGGGCCTTGCTATCGTTGCTTATATCCTGATTCCCCTCCTGAAAATCTTGTCCCAAATTGTGCCGAGGGCGGTGTTCTTGGTGTATTGCCAGGGGTAATGGGAAGCCTGCAGGCGTTGGAGGTTATAAAATGTATCCTAGGTATAGGAAAACCCTTAATTGGAAAGCTACTTGTTTTTGATGGACTTTGCATGAGTTTTAAGGAATTTGAAATTCAAAAAAACAATAAGTGCCCTATTTGCGAAAAAAATATACCATTTTCAGACCTTGCGCACACGCGTATAACTTGTAACCCAAAAATGCTATCTGTCCAGGCATTCAAAACATTGCGTGATGAAAATAAAAATTTTACTTTGATAGATGTTCGAGAACCTTTTGAGTTCAACATATGCAACCTAGGCGGCAAACTAATGCCGCTGGGCGAGCTATCCCAACATCTTCATAAATTAGATAAATCACAGTTAACCATTGTCCATTGTAAATTTGACGGTCGAAGCAAACAAGCATTGTCGTTGCTAGAAGCAGAAGGATTTACTCAAGTTAAAATATTAGAAGGTGGCATCATTCGCTGGATAGATCAAATTGATCCTTTCCTGACGCGGTATTAACATTATGACCAGGAATACTTTGTTTTCTAAAATGCAACACGAAGAAATGGAGTTAAATTCTGTTATTGATTTAGGAGGAACTATTCGAAAAATCACAGCCAAAAAAACCAAGGCTATCATTGATCCCTTACGGAAGAAATTTGGCATTACTCGTATTGCCAATATTGATGGCTTGGATACATTAGATATCCCCGTTTCAATTGCTATTCGCCCAAATGCGCGTCACTTATGCGGCGCCTTAGGAAAAGGATTAACGCGAGAATTATCATATGTGTCCGCAGTCATGGAAGCGATAGAAAGCTATCACATGGAAACACCTCCTTTACCTGAATTAACAGGAAGCTACCAGGATCTTTATAAAAATTATTTGCTTATAGATCCAGAAATTTTTCCTAAGGGTAGTATCGCAAGAGGCAATATAAAAGAAATATCATTTGGCTGGAATCAAGCAACTAATCTTGTGAATCATCAAATAAATTACATTCCGCATGTGCTTATTAAGCTTAATTCGAGTCAATTGAATTCCAATGCTGGGTTATTTTCAGTAACAACTAATGGACTGGCGGCAGGAAATACACTGAATGAAGCGATTTTGCATGGCTTATATGAAGTAATAGAGCGGGATTCCGTGAGTCGATTTTTAGCAAAAAAGTCTTTTGAGCGCAATAAAACAAAAATACAACTTGAAACTATTCGCTCACCTGTCAATAAATCACTACTTGAGAAATTTATTGATAAAAAAATAAATATTGAAATATGGAAGATCCCCTCAATTACAGATTTTCCAGCGTATTATTGCCGTATTTATGATCCTATGAGTACCAGTGTTTTTGGGTATTTTTATGGTAGTGGTTGTCATATGTTAGAGGACATCGCACTGTCTCGCGCCATTACAGAGGCAGCGCAATCGCGCGCAGCATTTATCAGTGGATCACGAGATGATATTTATCCCTCCGTGTTTGATAAACAACGTGCACAACAAATCACATTTCCTCATAGTGGTTCACAGGAATCTATTAATGGGACCATTGCTTTTAAAAACACATCATCTTCTCTCTATTCAAATAGCTTTCTGAAAAATATCGAAATCATAGTAGCAGCACTAAAAATTAAAGGATATGAACACGTTTTAGTTTTTGATCATACCAAGCCAGAATTCAATGTACCTGTTGTACAAGTATTTATACCCGGGCTTCAATCATAGTTATAAAGGTCAAATGTGAAAAACGATGTAATTATTTTTTTAGGACCATCTTTTCCAGTTGATGTTGCTAAACAGCTATTACCTAATGCGCTTTATCTTCCACCGGTCAGCTGCGGTGATATCCTAAGGGCGTTGCGATTGAATCCTAAAATTATCGCAATTGTAGATGGTTTTTTTGAAAACACCGCATCCGTCAGACACAAAGAGATTTTGTATGCAATTTCAAAGGGTGTGAAAGTATATGGTGCTGCAAGCATGGGGGCATTGCGTGCAAGTGAATTGAATTATTTTGGAATGGAGGGAATAGGAAAAATTTATCATGCCTATCTTTCAAATAAAATTACAGACGATGATGAGGTATGTGTATTGCATCGTCCAGAAAAATCGAATTACGAGCCCATTTCAGATGCAATGGTGAACATTAGAGAAACCATCCGAGCGGCTCTGACCCAAAGTATTATTAATGAATCGTCAGCGCTACATCTTTTATCCATCTCTAAATTGCTGCATTACAAAGAGCGTTCCTTGAAATCAGCGATTATTATCGCAGAAAAAGCCGGTGTTTCAGACCTTGAAAAATTTACTTTCTGGCTAAATCGTCATGGCATGATTAATCAAAAGTATCTTGATTCCAAGCAGTTATTGATTTTTTTAAATGGCGTTGATCAATTTAAGAAAAATACCACACATAACTTTCAACATAATCACTCACTGTATTTACGCACCTTGCAACTTGATGTGATGTGCAGTCCTTCAGCTGATCATAATTTATCAGAAAAGGAATGCGTGATAGCACGTCATTTGGCTTATTTTCTAGCTGCAAAAGATGCAATTCTCTCAAAAAGACCTGAGCTAAGCATTTCAGATGATTTTTCTGAACATTATTTTCGTTGTGTAGTTATTTTTCTCGATTTGAGTGTTGATAAAATCATAAATCCAACAATAAAAAATGTTGTGAGCTTGATATGCCAACTCTGGAATTTTTTAGATGCATACATTCAGGCTTCCAGTATTTCAATTCAAGATGAATTTCTTCAAAAATTCGTTAATAATTTTAGGCGTGAAAGAAGATTGGAAACAGCGGAATTAACCTTTTCTTGGATGAAAAAATATAATTTAGATAATGAAGCATTTCATAAAACAATGGTTAGTTTTTTTCAATTTTATTACTTTGTCTTGAAAAATAATTTTGATCAGCTAGGTGTATTGATAAATACGGAGAAGTGGTGGTTTTTAGAAGCGGTGAGGTTGAGTCAGTGGTGATGCAATGATCATTTACCATACCCACTGCTTGCATGTTTATAATTAGGAGAAGCGGGTGAGGATTTATGGGATGTTTGCCGGCATCGTGGTTCATTGATCCTTTAATGCAATATTTGAAAGTACCTTATTATGTAGCGCTATTAAGCGCAGCCGGAATGTATGGTGCATCACATCAGCAGGTGATGACGTTCCAAGTGATGACCAATAAAATGATGCGTCCCATTCAAATCAAAAACGTTAGAATTGATTTTTATTATCAGAAGCACATACACACCTCATTTTTAAACCCCGTAAAAACTGAGACAGGAAAAATGCAAGTTTCCGACCCCGAGATGACCGCGTGTGATCTTATCAAGTATTTTCATGCATCAGGTCAGATACACAATGTTGCAACGGTGCTCAGCGAATTAAAGGAAAATTTATCGATAGAAAAATTAACACGCTATTTTCAAATAAGTCGAGTGGGTGTAGTGTATGCGCAACGTCTCGGATATTTGTTAGATTATTTGGAATTAGAACTTGATACCACGCCATTGCATCAATGGTTGCAAATGCAGAAATATGAATACCGACCGCTTGTTATGGGCAGTACCACCGACGTTTTTGAAAAAAACAAGCGTTGGCGCATTTTGGTGAATGAACAAGTTGAGACTGATTTATGCTTTTGAAATGATGATGAATGATTTTGCGAGTCAGTTGCCAGGGGATGCATGGAAGGGAAATGAATTACCTTAATATTCCTTTCTATAAAGTTTGATTTGCTTACCTTGTGGTGTAAACAACCAATCCCAATCATAACTGCCGCCTTGATCATGATAGCGATGTTGATTCACAATTAGATCACCACGATATTTTCCATGTGTCACAACATGGTATTCATTTCCGGCAGTGATGAAACGCAAATTTTTTCCGTCGGAATCGATAGCGTGTATTGCGCCAGAAGTTGCCCAAGCGGATGTTGCAAAATAAAGTGTTTTGCTATCGGGTGAAAATTGTAAATCATTTGGGTCAATAATCGTTTTTTCTGGATTATCACAATCTGGATTTCCAGCCACTAACAATTTTTTCTGCATTGTATTTACATTAATCATCCAGATTTCATCTGCGTAATTTGTGGTTGTTAATGAAAATGCGCAAGATGATGGAATTATTTTTTTAGAAGTTTTTACAAACGCAATCCACTGATTGTCGGGTGATTCAATTAAGTCTGTTAATTTTGCACCACGCGTGAGCTGATCGATTTTTTTATTTTTTTTGATTTCATTTTGTGAGCTATTGGCATAGCCAATCATGAATGCAAAAGATAATAATGCAAAAATAATTATGATTTTTTGCATATAATATCCTCAAGCCTTTTTTGAAATAAGCTATTGGGTGGCGTTCTTAAGAATTGATTGTCAAGCTTTGAGAGGCATATTTCTAATTCCACTTTTCTTTTTTTAGCCAACAGAATGCATTCTGATTCGCTAATCCATTCACCTTCATTGAGGCAGTATTGATAGCGATTTTTACCAATGATTTGCACACCAAATATTGGATAGACTTCTACAATTTCTCCAACCGTATATTTCTCAAAATGTTCAATAGCTTCCCATACTTTTTTGAATTGCGTGGAGGTAAAGTCTCTGAGTTTTTTATCATCTGTGACACCTGTTACCTTGCGCAGATAGGCTTCATATTTTTTAGTGGGATTTTCATTTGGTGGAGCAAATTGATAAATCATTTCATGTATCGAGCAGTTCGCATATTTTGATTGCAGAAGATCAATTAATGCAGCGCGCCCCAATGCATTGGTTGGAAAAATAGCAAGATGATGAGTTGAGCCAATTGGATCGTGCTTATTTGCATAAAATCCTGGGCGCAAATTGCCAGGATTGTGATTACGCCAAGCCCATGTGCCACCATAAAAACGATAATGACGCCCATCAGTATCTGTGTAGATCACTGAGTGCTTTAAACCACCGACTGCTTTTACAAATTGCTTCATAGCGGCTTCTCGATTTTAAAATTGGCGAAATTATACAGATTGTGTTTTGACAAGAAAACATAAAAGACAGTTTTTAAATTATTGAGCTAATTTACATAGACCAGCTGATTTTTTTGTTACAATGGTGATAGGAATTTTTTTGGTAAAACAGATTGATTTGATGGAGTAATTTCACGTATTCAGCAAAATTCAATACGACCACCTCACTATTTTACGTTACAAATTCCCTACATGCAAAAACAACGAAAGAAAAACCCCCGAAAGCTGCTTTCGCAATTAATTGATTTTAAAATGTTTTTAAGAAGCTGTAGATCGGATTTGAACCCTCGACCCGCTGATTACAAATGGCATTGTCCACTATCCAGTATGTTATAAATCAACATCTTGCGATACAACTCAAGATGAAAAACAGTCTAAAACAGTCACAATTACATCTGAATTCATGATATCACATCACAATAATGGCACAGTGACACAATGTAATTTTCCGAAAGATTTTCATTTTTATGATTAAATACAAGATAGTAACATAATATTTAATCATAAATTTATAACTATTATTTACAATATTCAGTTACTCAAATATAATTAAGTTATTAATAAATCAATTATATTTGGGTAACTAATGAAAAATAGATTTCTGTCTATCAAACAACTTGATCAGCAACTCTTGATCCTTAAAAATAATGGTGCCATGAATATACCCCTGGAAGGCTGGGTTCGATCTGTGCGCAAAGCACTTGGGATGACCATAAAGCAGTTGGCAAAGCGGCTCGACGTGAATGCTTCACGTGTTGTTAAAATTGAAATGTCTGAGCCGGAGGGGGCTCTGACGCTACGCACTATGCAAGAAGTTGCTGAGCAGTTGGGATGCATTTTTACCTACCAGTTTTTACCGAAAACTTCTTTAGAGGAATCGGTTAGGCAGCGTGCTATATCAATAGCCAGCGCATCAGTGCAGCGAACAGCACACTCGATGGATTTAGAAAGTCAATCGGTTGAAAAAAAATGGTCAAATGAGCAAATGATAGAAATGACTGATGAATTGTTGCAAAAATCGTGGCGGAATTTATGGGAAGGGTGAATTTTGAATATCTGCCTGGTGCAACGCCGCTGGATCCCGACGAATCTCTTGGACTTATTCCGAAACATATTACGCTGATGTCACAATTAAACACGTGGGAACAAAATAACATTTTAGAGGCTGAAAAATGGTTATTGGGTAAATCGTTCCAGCTAGATAAAATCGCGTCTATCGATTTTGTTTGTCAATTACATCGTAAAATGTTTGAAAACACATGGAAATGGGCGGGGCAATTTAGAAAATCTGATAAAAATATTGGTTGTCATTGGTTGGGTATTTCTGTCGCTCTGAAAAATTTACTGGATGATGTGGTTTTTCAAACGAATCAGAAAATTTTTCCAGTTGAGGAGCTTGCTTTGCGGTTCCATCATCGGCTTGTTGCGATACATTTATTTGCAAATGGTAATGGACGTCATGCCAGATTGATGACCGATGTATTTTTATTGTCACAAAATCGAGATCGTTTTTATTGGGGAAAAACACAAGATATTATTTCGCCAAACGCTGTTAGAAAGCAATATATTGATGCGTTGCGCGCTGCTGATAAGGGTGATTATAGCCTACTAAAAATATTTTTGAATGTGAAATAATGCTCTGGATCATTTAATCAAGTCACCAATTATATCCAATAACCGGCTTGCTAATATTTTTTTTGGCATTTCTGGAAGTTCAATTTTTTCATTTTTTTTATTGATCACGATAACGCGATTGGTGTCACAACCCATGACTTGATTTTCAGATACGTCGTTTGCAACAATTAAATCCATATTTTTAGCCCGTAGTTTTTGAAAGGCATTATCATGCAGATTTTGCGTTTCTGCAGCAAAGCCAACAATAAAAGGTTTTTTATCTAAGCGAGAAACAGCGTAGATGATGTCCTGGTTTTTAATAAGTAATAATGATCGCTTTTCATCTACGCTTTTTATTTTTTGAATTTCCGGGTTTTCAATTTTATAATTGGCAACCGCCGCAGCACCAATAAAAATATCTGTGTCGTTACTATGTTTCAATACAGCCTTCAGCATCTCAGTTGCTGTTGTAACGTGCAGTGTTACAGTCGATTTAGGTGATGATAAATGTGTTGGACCAGAGATCAGGATAACCTGTGCGCCCAATTGCGCTGCTGCCTCAGCCAGCGCATAACCCATTTTTCCCGAGCTTTTATTCGAAATAAAACGGATTGGGTCAATAGCCTCATGCGTTGGGCCTGCTGTAATAACGATTTTTTTATTTTGCCAAAAATGGCTTTGTGTTTTGTTTAATGCTGCGACAATCTGATCAGGTTCGCCCATGCGTCCAAAACCTACGTCACCACAAGCCTGTAATCCACAGTCAGGGCCAATGATTGTTGCGCCGCGATCAATGAGTGTTTGAATGTTATTTTGTGTTGCTGAATTTTCGAACATGATTTTATTCATTGCAGGTGCTACAAATAATTTAGCCTTACTTGCAAGGCAAATCGTTGTGAGCAAATCATCGGCTAAACCCAAGGCAATTTTGGCAATGGTATTTGCTGAAGCAGGGGCTAATAAAATACTATCCGCCCATTTCGCCAATTCAATATGACGCATCGCATCATGACTTGTTTCATCAAATAATCTTGCGTATACCGGATTGCACGACATTGCCTGAAAAGAAAGCGGGGTAACAAATTCTTGCGCGTGCTTTGTCATGACGACTTTGACTTCAAATCCCAGTTCGCGTAGAAGACGCGCACATTCAAGGCTTTTATATGCGCCAATACCGCCGGTAACACCTAGTAATATTTTTTTCATGTTATTCATTTGAAATTTTTTGAGGATTATACACCTAAAAGCACCTTACAAATCAGTATAGTCCCTTATATTGAATGGTTACTGTCGACTAACTGATTTTTTGTCACGAAATTGTCACAATTTCGCCACAGTGTTTGATGAAGGTTTGAAAGAAATTGACGACAGAATTCTATAATATTTTGATTTTAATAAGTGTTTAAGAAGCTGGCGAAAGGATTTGAACCCTCGACCCGCTGATTACAAAACAGGTTAGTCAAGCTCTAATTTTTTATTAATCAACGCCTTGCGATGCGCACTTGAGCGAAAAACGGCCTAAAACAGCCTGAAACACATTACAATCTATTTGAATACGTTACAAATTCCCTACATGGTTATTTTTGGGGCGCAGCCTTGAGAATCAATTTTATAATTCTTTTGTTTGCAAAAGGTAACTATTTATGTTACTAATTGAGAATGAAAGAAGAAGTAAATTCTTTAGGGCAATACATAGATTCTCTGCAATCGAGAGGCGCTTATTGGTTTTTACGCCAGGATGCAATGCGCTCCCTTGTGTTGTCCAGCGATGCCTTTAAGATGGCAGCGCATCGCTTAGTGAAAAAGGGCAGACTGCAACGCATTCGAGGTGAATTTTATGCGTTGGTGCCGCTTGAATATCGGGCGACCGGTTCTCTTCCGGCAACGTGGTTTATCGATGCGTTGATGCAGCATCTACACCAGCAGTATTATGTTGGATTGCTGAGTGCAGCCGCATTCCACGAAGCTGCGCACCAACAGCCTATGATATTTCAAGTCATCACCGATAAGCGTACACGTATGATTACCACGGGGCGAGTGCGCATTCAGTTTCTTTATAAAAAATTGATCTTAGATCATTTCTTTCAAAAAATGAAAACTGATACCGGCATGATGCATGTCGCTACTCCCGAAATGACCGCATTTGATTTGGTACGTTACATGGATGTGTCGGGCCAAGTGAATCACGTGGCAACGGTGCTTTGTGAATTGGCTGAGAAATTGAACCCTGAAAAATTGGCGACATTAGTGGAGCAAGACGATGTTGAAATAAGTGTTGCGCAGCGCTTGGGTTACTTATTGGAAACGCTTGCTCTACCTGTCGATCTTACATCGCTGGAAAGTGTTTTAAAAAATAAAAAACTAATTAAAAGATGGCTGGTTACAAAAGGTCAGCGTAATATTATTTCGCATAATAAAAAATGGCATATTTTAGTAAACGAAATCGTGGAGCCTGATGATTTATGATCCCACAAACCGCAATTACTGCCTGGAGAAATGTGGCGCCATGGGCCTCTATTGATCAAGTTGAGCAAGATTTAATTTTATCGCGTGCGATATGTGAATTATATCAGCATCCCGTTATTGGTGAAAATTTAGTATTCCGTGGTGGTACCGCTTTGCATAAATTATTTTTTCCACAAAGTGGGTGATACAGTGAAGACCTGGATTTCGTGCAAATGCATGCCAAACCCATTGGCGACACAGTGAGTATTATTCGTGAGTGTCTTGATCCCTGGCTGGGGAAGCCTAATTGGAAACAAAATCAAGGTCGTTTCACGATGTATTATCGTTATGAAACAGAATCAAAACCAGTTGTTGCGCGCAAAGTAAAAATTGAAATCAACACCAGAGAACACTTTAATGTATTGCCATTGGTTAGAAAACAGTATGAGGTTAAAAATACCTGGTTTACCGGTACCGCCAATGTATTGACTTACTCTCTAGAAGAATTCATTGGCACTAAATTAAGGGCGCTATATCAACGCAAAAAAGGCAGAGATTTATATGATTACTGGTATGTAAAAAAACATCATATTTTAAATAGCGCTGCAGTGACTAAAATCTTTCAACAATATTTGGCTAACGACAATCGGTCGGTATCACGCGCTGAATTTGAGCAAAACATTTTAATGAAGCAAACAAATGTTGTTTTTACAAATGATATTGCACCACTTTTGACGGGACAATTTTTATCAGAATACGATAAGGATCAGGCTTTTCAAATGGTGTTGAATGATTTTGCAAGTCAGTTGCCAGGGGATGGGTTGAAAGGAAGTATAAGCGTATGAATTTATCAAAAACATCGGAAAATATTTCAGAGACATTTAATGAATGTTTGCCATGCCGCGTATATGGACTCACCCGATTTGAATTAAATATTATTTTTGACTGACAAAGAAATTATAACGCAGGATTTTTTGATAGGCGCCTGTGAATAGTGCTGTGCATTACGTTTTCAGGACAGCGAAACCCAGTGCGTTGTGATCCCACCCAGTCGTTCGTTATCTCTTGAAGGAGAGTGCATGTTAAAGTGCCTTGCGAACAATCGAGTTCTGATCCATCCTCACCGCTTATTTGACAATTGTAAGATTCAGGTGGGTTAATGATCGTGTTCTCACAAAGTATGTTACCGGATTCATCGTCTATACCGATGATACAACCTGACGGCGGCCACTCTGCATACGCTTGGGAAAAAAGGACAAAAATTGCTATACACAAGAAAATCTTTTTCATTGAGTGAGAATCCTATAGAGAAGCTGGCGAAAGGATTTGAACCCTCGACCCGCTGATTACAAATGGCATCGTCTATTATTCCATCTGTTATCCGTTAGGATCGCTCAAATTTCTTAGTGTAGTGATCACAGTTTCACTTGCATTAAAATCTCGGACACTTATAATAACGCTATAAGTGTCCAAGTTGAGGTTTTATGCTGGTCGGCAGAAATGTTGAAATACAAAGACTTAATAGAGCGTTTCTATCCACTGAAGCAGAGTTTGTAGTTATTTACGGACGACGTCGCGTTGGGAAGACGTATTTAATTCGCCAGTTTTTTACAGAACAACCCTGTCTTTTTTTTCAAGCAACAGGATTGCAAAAAGGAAACCTTAAAAAGCAATTGGAAAACTTTGCCTTTGCGCTCTCAGAAACTTTTACAAACAATGTATTAATG
>Ga0155583_126_pt1 | contig 12353 bp, 13 predicted proteins | sample RifCSPhighO2_12_FD_107240 | JGI IMG/M metagenome (GOLD analysis project Ga0155583, IMG submission 107240) | Gammaproteobacteria bacterium RIFCSPHIGHO2_12_FULL_38_14 | reverse complement strand
GGCGTAGAAATTGGCGATGCTGAATTACCTGCTGTACAAAAGAAAATTATTAAAGCATCTCGCTTATTCAATAAACCCGTGATTACAGCCACTCAAATGTTGGAATCGATGATACAAAACACTATTCCCACTCGCGCTGAAGTATCTGATATTGCAAATGCAGTGCTAGATGGAACAGATGCTGTAATGTTATCAGGCGAAACAGCGGTTGGCTTATATCCTGATAAAGCTGTCGCTGCAATGGATAGAATTTGCAAAAGCGCTGAGAAACACCGCAATACTAAGTTGATGCGCCAGCCGAAAGATCAACTCTTTAAACATGTGGATGAAGCAATCGCCACAGCAACCATGTATACAGCCAATCATTTGGATATTAAAGCAATCATTGCACTTACGGAATCAGGCACAACCCCACTTTTAATGTCACGGGTTAATTCTGCAATTCCTATCTATGGATTAAGTAGACATGAAACAACCTTGCGTCGCATGACACTGTACAGCGGTGTTTATCCTATTTCATTTGATGCAACACATATCGATCGACGAATTTTAAATAGTGCAGCAACACAAGAATTACTACAACGTGATATCTTAAAAAATGGTGATTTAGTGATCATCACGAAGGGTGATTTAATTGGTGTACATGGCCGTACTAATTCATTAAAAATTGTAACAGTCGGTCAATTACCTGATTACGCACTTATCAATTAATCAGATAAATTCATTTACCCTCTGCTTAGACAATACAATATTCAGATTATACCCAAACGAGGTAAAATAACCCCATGGAACTCGATATACAATTTAATGATCGTTTAAACCAACAAGCCATTAGCGCAGCCAAACAAATTGGGCCTCAGGTCTATGAATTTGATTGCAAAGGAAGCAAAAAAATACGATTTATAGCCATGGGCTGTCAAGGCAGTGGAAAAACCGCACAAAAAGAAGTTGCAGATTTAATTGAACGTCTGACACAAGAAGCTAAAGAATCCGGTGATGACGAAATTCTTTTCGTACTGGTCCTTGGAGATAATATCTATCCAGATGGGGCTTCTTCGCCTGATGATCCAAAATTTAATACTTATTTTCATGATGTTTACCAAGACAATAAACCGCGTTTTGTTCTCCTTGGTAACCATGATCGCAAGCAAACGAATGCAACTTACTGGGACATTGCAGAAACATTAAAAGCATCTCTTCAAGGACTATGGAACTTTTCATGGGACAAATTTTATGAAAAGCTCGATAAAAAATATTATTCATCCGATATACAAGGTGATGCTATCGCAATAAATCAAACTGCACACAGCTTTCGGCAAAATTGCAAAACTGAACAAGATATTTCAGATAAACGCAAATTATATGAAAAAACCGCTTTAACTGCTGCTGAATTACCACCATACAACATGCCTTATTATTATTATTCAATTGTAACAGGCGATACACAAATTTTTTGTCTCGATTCTAACACCTACGCAAAAGATTATTTAAATTGGATAAATGGTGTAGAGGAAAGCGATAAACCCAACCAAGCAAAATGGTTTCAAGAAAATGCAGAAAAAGCAAATGAAGCTGGAATAGAAATCATTGTTGCCCAACATCATCCTTTGTTTACTTGTGGAAAACGAGCCATTAAATATGACACCCATCTTTACCTTTCAAACAAAGAACGTGACAGTTTAAAAGCAATTCTTGACTGTACAAGCAATTCATATAATGAATTATTAGCATTAATTTTAAAAAAACAAGGCATAAAACCTGCAAGAGTGATTTGCGCACATGATCATTTCATGAGTCATTATAAAAATGCAGACTATATTCAATCAACTTTAGGCGGGGGTGGTGATGAAGATTTGCAAGAACAAATGAGCGTTGCTCAATATCAAAATATTGGTGCACACATTAAAGATCATGGCGTTGCAGTATTTACCTACGATGCAAATCATCCAGAACATATTGAAACTGATTATTATACAATTCATGGAGATCATTTAAAATTTGGCGACGAAAGTATTGAACCCATTTACGAAAAAAATAAAAATCCTGTCGTTGAGCAATATCGATGTGATGCACTTCAATTATGCAAAGATTTTTTATCTGACGTAGCCGAGCAAGAAAAAAAACAACTACAAACGTCGAGCCAATCGGCTACTTATCAAAATTTATTTACTCGCGCTATAAAAGCTTATAATGATGCAAAAGATTGGGCATATAAAAATCCTAATACTAAAAAAATTGAATGTGTAAATAAGATCATGACTTACCTCAGAAAGCCAACGCTTCCTGATGACCTTCAAAAAATCGTTGATGATCTTACGAAAATCAAAAAAATCCTGCCTCAGGGAGCAAGCGATTCATTCATTGCAAATTTATTTGATAAAAGTATTTTAGAAACCACCTATAAACTACGACCAAGAGAAAATATTTTTGGGGTGGTATAGAATAAAATTATATTTCAGGAGACCTTAATATGTTGAAATGGATTCTAACGTTTACATTTTTTTTATCCACTTTTGTTTACGCATCTGAAAATAATGTAAGAACCAATGCACTCCCTCACACGGTTGCACTTACCTTCGATGATGGCCCATCTCCCATTTACACACCGCAAGTACTTGCCATCTTAAAAAAATATCATGTTAAAGCGACTTTTTTTGTTGTGGGAGCCAATGCAAAAAAGTACCCTGAGCTACTGAAACAAATTAATGAGGATGGTCATGTCATCGCAAGCCATTCACAAACTCATCCACTGTTAACGAAATTATCTACACCTTCTTTGCAACATGAAGTCAGCACACCCGTCATCATCATAGAAAACACTATAGGAAAAAAACCAAAATGTTTACGATATCCTTTTGGTGCATCAAATGAAAAGGTTAGAGCAATGATTCGTACTTATGGCATGCAACCTGTCTCAATGGGATTTAATTCATTTGATTATGAAAGACGTGGTGTTAATCCATTAACCACTTGGGTTTTGCAAAATGCACATTCTGGGCAAGTTATTCTGTTACATGATGGTTATGATCACAAAGAGCAAACTGTACAAGCATTGCCTGCAATTATTGAAGGTATACAAAAAAAAGGGCTAGGATTTAGCACAATTTGCGGGTAAGTAGTCCAGGGCTATCGCATTAACTACCCATCCTATATTGTCACCTCTTCTGATCTTTGATAGGATTTTGGCCCTATGTATAGAAAAGGCAAAACGGATGTGGTCTCTCATCTCACCCCTAACATCGCCTAAAAAATTTTTTTATTTGTCGCGTAAAATCCAACCATGGATCTTAAGCTTATTTGTGATCACTTTTATCTATGGCGTCATAGGCGGTTTATTTCTAGCGCCACCTGATTATATTCAAGGTGATGCTTTCCGTATTATTTATGTTCATGTTCCAGCTGCTTTTTTATCTCTTTTCATTTATGCCATCATGGCTGCTGCAGCCTTCTGCAGTATCGTCTTCAGACTCAAGCTCGCCTTCCTTGTCATTCGTGAAAGTGCGCCGCTAGGTGCAAGTTTTACCTTGCTTGCTCTCTTATCAGGCAGCTTATGGGGGAAGCCGATGTGGGGAACCTGGTGGATTTGGGATGCGCGCCTTACTTCAGAATTAATTTTACTCTTTCTTTACCTCAGTATTTTACTTTTCCAATCAGCTATTTCTCATAAACAGTCTGGTGAACGTCTACTCGCCCTCTTCATTTTAGTAGGATTTATCGATATCCCTATCATTCATTATTCAGTTTACTGGTGGAACACTTTACATCAAGGTGCAACGCTTTCTTTATTTGCTCAGCCTAAAATTGATACTTCAATGTTATATCCGTTGTTATCCATGATCTTTGCTTTTTTATTTTATTATATGATCGTACTTTTTTTACGTATAAGATATGAATTAATTTCGACTTTCGCTAATCAACATTGGCTTTTGGATAAACGATGATCAACACTTTCAATCATTTTTTTCACATGGGCAGTTACGGAGTCTACGTTTTCAGTGCGTATAGCTTCATGATTTTATGCTTAAGCATTTCATGGCTTTTGCCATTTTACCGTTTCAAAAAATATTTACGTCGAAACAATGAATCGCATTCATAAATATCGTATCTTGTATGTTAGCCTTTTTGCACTTGGTCTTGCACTTTCAGCAACATTGATTTTTTATGCGCTCAAACAAAACATCAATGTTTTTATTACGCCGAGTGAAATCATCAAAACACATTTTTCCCCTGATTATCATTTTAGATTAGGCGGCATGGTCAAAAAAAATAGTATCCTTCATGAAAAAGGGCTCGGTATTCGATTTACAGTCACTGATTTAAAACAAGAAATAACCGTTCGCTACACAGGTGTTTTACCTGATTTATTTCGAGAAGGAAAAGGCATGATTGCATTTGGCACCTTGAGTAAACAAGGTGAATTTATGGCAACTCAAATTCTTGCAAAGCACGATGAAAATTATATGCCTAAAAAGTATACTACAATGGTGAAAACATGATTAGTTTATTCGGTAAAATAAGTCTTTTGCTTGCACTCTTCTTTGCATGCATACAAAGTATTGCACCTTTATTTGGCTTGCCTCGCAACCGAATATACCTTTTGGCGCTTGCACGCCCTGCAGCCATCGGACAATTTATTTGCATCCTCTTTGCCTATTCCCTCTTAACCATTGCATTTATCACAAACGATTTTTCTATGATTTATGTCGCACTCAATTCACATCCAACCCTTCCTTTGTTTTATAAAATAACAGCTGTCTTTGGTGCGCATGAAGGATCTATTTTGTTATGGATATTCATGTTAAATATCTGGACCATGATTTTTTCTGTTTATTGTCCAAAGACATATAAAATCTATTCGATTACGCTCGCTATACTGGGCTTGATCAGCCTTTCATTTTTATGTTTTCTGATTTTTACCTCTAATCCTTTTGTTCTAGCAAATGAATTTTTATCTGGCCAAGACCTTAACCCTTTATTACAAGACCCTGGCCTTATCATTCATCCACCCATGCTTTATCTTGGATATGTTGGGTTTTCAGTTGCCTTTGCCATTACACAAGCAGCCCTCCTAAGCAATAAAATGGATGAACATTGGGCAAAATTAACCCGTCAATTTGCAACTGCTGCTTGGTGTTTTTTAACGCTTGGCATTTTACTGGGAAGTTGGTGGGCTTATCGCGTATTAGGTTGGGGTGGATTTTGGTTTTGGGATCCCGTCGAAAATGCATCGCTCTTACCCTGGCTTTCTGGTGCTGCTTTAATTCATGTGCTCATTTTGGTTGAAAAGACAGGCAGTGCAAAAGCATTCGCTGTTTTTCTTGCCCTCATTTGTTTTACATTAAGCGTGCTTGGAACATTTTTAGTTCGATCTGGCCTTTTAATTTCAGCACATGCATTTGCAAGTGATCCTAAACGCGGTGTATTTTTATTATTATTACTGGGTCTTTTAGCTGTTTTTGCGCTTTTTTTATTTTTATTTCGCTTACCAACACTTGTTTCTTCCAAGTTTTCTTCGTCATTTTTCTCAAGACGAGAAACAGGATTATTATTAAATGGCATACTACTCTTCACCATGATGTTGACTGTATTAATTGGTACTTTATATCCACTTATTCTGGATGCTTTCCATTTAGGATCCATTTCTGTTGGCGCACCTTATTTTAATACCGTCATGCTTCCACTTGCTTTCATCTTAATTTGTTTGATGGCTTATTTTCCGCTGCTACCCTCACAAGAATCGAAACTTAAACCCCCCACATTCACTTTCATTAAAAATTTTATTTTAAGTATCGCACTTATTTTCATATTATTGTGGAGTTTTGCAGAAACAATTCATTTTTCTTTGTGGGTCAGTCTTTCACTTTGCCTTTGGATGATTTTAAATACATTTACACAATTTCGCTCATCACTTGCAATGACACTTGCTCATTTAGGACTTGCCATATTAATCTTAGGTGTTTTACTTTCAAGCACACTATCGGAAGAAAAAGACATCCGTATAAGTGTAGGAAGTAGCGCAACCCTTGGCCCTTATCAATTTTATTTTGCCAATATTTCTGGTACAAATGGGCCAAATTATCGCGGTGTACGTGCTCATTTTGAAATCACCAAAAATAACCATGAAGTCACTCAGTTATATCCAGAAAAAAGAATTTATCTTGTACGAGATATAGTGATGACAAAAGCGGCCATTAACGCTGGACTTTTTCGTGATTTATACATCGCACTCGGTGAACCACTCAATCAAAATGATTGGTCATGCCGAATTTATTATAAGCCCTTCGTCCGCTGGATTTGGTTTGGCGGACTCATGATGATGGCTGGAGGGGTATTAAGTTTTTATCGAAAACAAAATAAGCGTGTTCACAATTCTTGTTAACTTATTATTTTTATGAAGTAAAGCGCAGGAGGGCGGAGCCCGACGAGCCATGAATAAAAATAATAAGTTAACAAGAATTGTGATTATGCTCTAAGGGGATAACATGAATCATATAATGCAAAAAATAAAATGGGCAGCGCCGTTTTTAATTCTCTTAATGTTATTAAGCTTATTATGGCATGAATTATTTTCTGCAGAACCTGGCCAAGTTCCTTCTGCCTTAATTGGTGAAACTGTACCACCCTTCAATCTACCCTCAATTTTTCAATCAGGTAAAAATTTTTCGAATAAAGACTTGCCCCATCAAGTGAGCTTATTAAATGTATGGGCAACATGGTGTTATGCGTGTTCGCTTGAAGCACCGATGCTGTTAAAAATTAAAAATCAATATCATATTCCTATCTATAGCATTCTTTACAAAGATGATAAAAACGAAGCAATTACATGGTTACAAAAATATGGCAATCCATTTGTGATTACAGGCGATGACAAAAATGGTGATACGGCGATAGATCTTGGTGTATATGGCACACCCGAAACATTTGTCATTAATACACAAGGAAAAATTATTTATCGTCACATTGGCACCATCACTCAACAAACATGGGACGATACGCTCTATCCTCTCATTAAAAAATTAAGTGCTTAGATAACATATGCGATATTTCTTATTCATTTTTCTTTTTTTGATATCGATCAGTCATGCCGCAAGCGTTGCACAAGAAATTTATCCATTTACATCAAACATTGATAAAAATAGGTTTGCTGTACTCACTCAAGAAGTTCGTTGTTTGGTCTGTCAAAATCAAAATATTGCAGAATCAAATGCACCACTTGCGAGTGATTTGCGACAAAAAATTTATATGATGATTAACGAAAATAAATCGAATGCTGACATTAAAAACTATCTGGTAAAACGGTACGGTAATTATATTTTATTCAATCCCCCGTTTAATCATGAAACTTTATTACTCTGGATTTTTCCTGGGCTAACATTTTCTATCTTATTATTTTTATTGAGAAAATTATTGTTTTGATTCTATGCCATTCTTCCATGTTAAAATAAAAGCTGGCCCGACCATCGTTTCGACCAATATGACATTCCGCCTGCGCGGGAATGGTCGCGGGCGGGGATAAAATCAAAACCTCAAAACGGACACAACTCATGGATGCCTCAGATAATATTACATTGATACGACCGATCAAAAAATATCCCATTATTGGTTGGCGAGAATGGGTTAGCTTACCTCTGCTTAACATAAACAAAATAAAAGCCAAAATTGACACGGGTGCACGTACATCAGCATTACATGCCTTTGCTTTACAACCATTTACTGAAAATGGAACAAAAAAAATTCGCTTCGATATTCACCCACTTCAGCACAATACCAAAGAAATCGTCACTTGTGTTGCAGATATCGTCGATAAACGTTTGGTCACTGACTCTGGAGGGCATAGTGAAGAGCGTTTTGTCATCCAAACGCCTGTTACTATTGCTGGACAAACTTGGCTTATTGAGATTACCCTCACCGAGCGGGAAAACATGCTTTTTCGCATGTTATTAGGTAGAAGCGCATTGCGTAAACGTTTTATGATCAACCCCTCCCGCTCATTCACGACAACGAGGACACATAAAAAATGAAGTTAGCGATTTTATCGAGAAAAAGTACACTTTACTCGACAAAACGTCTTGTAGATGCGGCCCTAGCACGAGGCCATGAAGCAGATGTCATTGATACCATGCGTTGTTATATGAATATCACCTCCGCTGAACCCACGATTCATTATAAAGGCGGCGTACTCACACCTTACGATGCTGTTATTCCCCGAATCGGCGCATCGGTTACGTTTTATGGTACAGCCGTTATTCGTCAACTTGAAATGATGGGTGTATTTTGTGTGAATGATTCCGTTGCCATTACACGCGCCCGAGATAAATTACGCTCTTTGCAATTACTATCGAAAAAAGGAATTGGCTTACCTATCACGGGTTTTGCTCACGCATTAGATGAAATTAAAGATCTTATTTCTATGGTGGGTGGGCCACCACTTGTCATTAAATTTTTAGAAGGTACGCAAGGAATAGGCGTTATTTTAGTTGAAACCACAAAAGCAGCCCGCAGTGTATTGGAAGCTTTTTTAGGGTTAAAAGTAAATATTATGGTACAAGAATACATTAAAGAAGCCGGCGGCGCTGACATACGTTGCTTTATTGTTGGCGGCAAAGTCGTTGCTGCAATGAAACGCCAATCCGCTTCAGCGGAAGAATTTAGATCAAATTTACATCGTGGTGGAAAAGCAACCCCCGTTGAAATCACGAAAGAAGAAGAAAATATGGCGATTCGTGCTGCACATATTATTGGCTTAAATGTAGCAGGCGTTGATATCGTACGATCAAATCGCGGACCTTTAATCATGGAAGTCAATGCCTCCCCTGGACTTGAAGGCATAGAAAGAGCAACGAGTCTTGATGTGGCAGGTGAAATTATTCAATTTATCGAAAAAGAACTTGAAAATAAAACATGAAAGGCGACTGAAGAAAGAAGCCCTTCGAGACGGCCGCTTCGCGGCCTCCTCAGGGCGAACGATTTATATAAAAACGGGGGAAGTAATTTATGCAGATATCAGATATTTTCCCAAATATTAGCCCTACTGCAATATTCCCTTGAAATCCATCGCCAAGCGTTTCAAATCTAATCGATTCAAGAATAATGAATAAACCATCCAGGCACTCATGGCCGCTAAATCTTCGAATTGAGGCGGAACGTATTTGGGTGGTATTAATAATCCTTCATCAAGTAAATCACTTAAGATGTGTAAATCTTCCAATGTTGTTTTACCCACAAATAATAAAGGAATACGGGTGACCAGACCGCGTTGCACGGCAAGTCTTAAATAATTATAAATCAGGATAAACCCTTTACTATAAGATAAATCCTTGGTATATGGACCACCTTCTGGTGTACTCCCGCGAAAAACCCGAACCGTAGATTGATAACTATCATTTTCATCTAATCCTTCTTCACGATAAAACTGATAGACATCAAAAAAATTGGCGCCTTCTTCTGCCATATTGACTGCTCTAATTCGATTAGTCAGCCGTTTCACGCGACCCGGATATGAAGAAAAAGTAAATAATTCTGTGATAATTGCTAATCCCTCTTGTGTCACTGTTGAAGAAGGTGGGCCTTTACTCAAAAAAGTGCAAATAGGCTGGGCCATCCCATTCAATGTTGTGCCAAGATGAACCCACCCTTCATGAATTTCAAAAGTGCGAATTTCGCGTAAACTAAATTTTAATCCATCATGAATTTTGATACGATCCGCGCCTGCGGATGCATCTGCAATAATCCCGTCGCTCAATTCAACACGAATATTATCGCGATCTGAAAAATAATTTGCCAAACGATCTCCTAAAATGGCAACAGCATCTTGACTGGAATATTTTTTTTCATCTGCTGATGAACTAACTTGATTTTTTAAATTAGCAAGAGTTTCAGTTGCGAGCAAAGCTAAATCTTTTAAAGTTGGTGCACCTGCATGAAATGCATCATCTGAACTACCATAAAGTCCTTGTGAAATTTCAGTAAAACGCGCCGTTCCACGTGCCATAATGAGTTCAATAACACGAATATATTCATAACACATGCGTTGCATGATACTCCCCACACCGCTATATTGCCCAAGCTTTCGCCTGATGCTTCTATCGATTTCATGAAATTCTTCTATTTTTTTAATAGGGTCAAATGATGGGGGATTTTTTTGTAAATAATAAGCATCATCAATTGTTGGGAGCTTTTTGCATTTATGTTTGAAAAAATATTCTTCTATGCTTGTATCCCACTTCAATGAATCTAAAATACGAATTGGTTTCTGCGCTGTCACAATGCGCTCTGATAATTCGTGTATGATCGCTTCATATTCACTAACAATATCACCGTTCGCCATTGATGATTAATCCTTTATAACCAATAAACAAATACAAATAATAAAAGCCAAATTACATCGACAAAATGCCAATACCATGAGACAGCTACAAATCCAAAATGATTCTGTGCAGTAAAATCTTTTTTAAACATACGATATAAAATAACCATCAAACCTATCGTGCCAATGGTAACATGTAAACCATGAAAACCTGTCAGCATAAAAAATGTTGTGCCATATATACCTGATGCAAGCGTCAAACCTTTTTCGAAATAAGCAGCACCATACTCATTAAGTTGTAAAATTAAAAATGTTAAGCCAAGCAATATCGTTACAAATTGTGCCCATAACATAAGCGTACGACGATTTTTGAGTAAACTATAATGTGCGATAGTGACCGTCACACCACTCATTAATAATACAAAAGTGTTTATGGTTGAAATTCCCCATGCACCCATACTTTGTAAAGGACCAATGTAAGTGCTTGGATCTGGATTAGTCATGAGTGGCCAAGCAACTTGAAAATTTGGCCACAATAGAATATGCGTAATACTCGTTTCTCCACCCAAATCAGGAAGCACAAACAAGCGTACATAAAACAATGCAGTAAAAAATGTCCCAAAAAACATGACTTCAGTAAAAATGAACCATAACATACAAAGAATAAATGAACGTTCAACTTGATGGGATTGTAATTTACCTTCGCGATTTTCTTGAATGACAGTGCCAAACCATCCGTAAATCACGTAAATCAAGATAATAAAACCAAGCATTGTTAAATAAGGGCCAAACCAATGGCTGTGCAGCCAGTTTGCAACGCCAGCAAGCAGGCAAAGCAAAGCAATTGATGCTCTAATCGGCCAACCACTGGGTGAGGGCAGATAATATTTCGTCGAATTCATCTCCGTCATATTGATCCTGACTCGTTTTTTTAACCCATACCTTTATAATAACGGTTTATAGGGTAGGGATGCTTAAAGGATGATAAATATTGTTTTTAATATGAAAGGAATGAATAAAAATGGATAAAAACTCACCTGATGACTCTGGCTCAGACTCTCATTGTCATCCCCGCGAACATTGTCATCCCCGCGAAAGCGGGGATCCATCCAAAATAGATTCCCGCCTTCGCGGGAATGACATAGTACCGCCTTTACGGGGAAACATCGCTCGAAACAGTCTCCGAAAATCCCACAAAAAACTCACCAGCATCATTATTTTAGCTGTATTTTTTATGTTCGGATTTAGTTATTTGATGGTGCCAATTTTCACATTTGTGTGTAAACAAGCAGGGATTAATGGCAAAAATGTTTTATCTCAAGCAACCGCCAATCCTCATCTTCAAATGGATCAAGCACGCTCTATCAAAATTGAATTTACGGCGAGCATTCATCATCATTTAGATTTTGTTTTTAAACCAACACAACACTATGTGGAATTACATCCTGGCGAACGAAAAACCGTTTATTTTTATGCTGAAAATAAAACAGGACATGCCATCACGGTTCAAGCTGTACCTAGCATCACACCTGCTGATGGTGCCCGTTTTTTTAAAAAAATAGAATGTTTTTGTTTTACCCAACAACCGTTTAAAAAAAATGAAAAAGTAAAAATGTTTGTAAATTTTTATGTAGATCCTGCGGTACCCAATACTGTAAAAGAAATGACTCTTGCTTATACTTTGTTTGATGTAAGCCAATATGCAGCAAAAAATCAAGGGTTAATAAAAGGGCGTGAATAATTCGATATGCTTCACCATAAACTATAATTACGATCAGGATTTCCTTTTTGCATCATGTATTTTAATGCGCCCAGGATATCGCTATCTGAACATTTCGGGCAGCCGGCATGATCAGGATGGCCGCTTTTTCCTGTGATGATATTTTCATAAGCTTTCAAAAACCCTTTTGCTTCAATCGGCGACCATGCTTTTTGATCACCAAGTTGTGGTGCTTTTGATTGTGGATTACTGTGACAACTACTGCAATTTGCTTGATAAAGGTTTTGATTAGACAGTATCTCTGTTGCATTCTCCGATTTTATTTCG
>Ga0155583_143_pt4 | contig 12494 bp, 12 predicted proteins | sample RifCSPhighO2_12_FD_107240 | JGI IMG/M metagenome (GOLD analysis project Ga0155583, IMG submission 107240) | Gammaproteobacteria bacterium RIFCSPHIGHO2_12_FULL_38_14 | reverse complement strand
CCTCCTGCGCTTTACTTCGTTAAACCAATACCTTACCTGTAAACTGTCAACTCGCCAAAACCATGCCAGCTAAAATCACATCACGCATACGCGCACACACGGCTTGCATGACCGCAATGTTATGGATCGCACTCAAATGAAAATAAGCAATTAATTTTTCTTTGAAAAGATAATGCAAATAGGCGCGTGAAAAATGTTTGCAGGTGTAACATTCGCACGTTTCCATAACGGGGGAATCATCGGTTGCATATTGGCTTTTTTTAATTAAGATGCGTCCATTATCTTGCTCGCTTACAAAATCAACCCAACCATCACGTTCTACAATTTCACCCTGATACAATGTTCCGTGACGCGCATTTCGGGTTGGGGCAACACAATCAAAAATATCAATTCCTTTTGCAACAACTTGAATTAAATCTTTTGGATTAAGCCCAACGCCCATGGTGTAACGCACTTTATGTTGGGGTAGCATTGGTCGTACCCAATCAATAATTTCACTTGTTTTTTCCATATCAAAACCAATAACTTCACCGCCAATTGCAATGCCATCCGTGTTTTGCTCCACAATAAATTCAGTGCTTTTTTCACGTAAATCCCGAAAGCTACCGCCTTGAATGATACCGAAAAGCGCTTGTTGTTTGCCGTAAATTGAACAAGCGTTTTTTTGGTGTTCTTCAATCGATAAAAGCAACCATTCATGCGTACGTTCCAGTGCTTTTTCTGCAGCTTCTCTTCCTCCTGCTTCATCTGTGCATTGATCAAAGGCCATGATGATATCAGCGCCAATTATTTTTTGTGTTTGGATGGATGTTTTAGGGGTAAGGCGGATGATTTTTGAAGTAATTGGATGTTTAAACGCAGCACCCCGTTCATCAATAATACAAATGTTGCCGCGCTTTGATAAACTAAACACTTGAAAGCCGCCACTATCGGTTAACATGGCATGTGGCCATCCCATAAATGCATGCATGCCACCTGCTTTTTCAATAACTTCCATTCCGGGTGAGCAAAGCATGTGGTAGGTATTACCGCCCAAAATAAGCTTTGTTCCATTTTGTTCAAGATCATGCGGCGTTAAATAATTTAACATCGCACGTGTACCCACCGGCATAAATGCTGGGGTCATCACATCGCCATGTGGTGTTTCGATGTGCATCACGCGTGCATCAAGGGTGGGGTGTTTTTTGATGACTTTAGAATGAAAATGTTTGGTCATCTAAAAAATTAATCCTCAAAATAGGTGTAACCTGTGAGCCCTGTTTTTAGATCGAGAAGAAATTCATCGCATTCACTTGCGGTTAATTGTGCACTGGTTAATTGTTTGTGATAAGAAGAAAGAAGATCATTCGCATCAAAGTCTACATAGCGTAAGGTGGATGCAACGGTGTCACCACTAATCGCATGAGTCAGTTTGTAATCACCATTTGTAGTGAGTTCAACATGAACGGAATGCGTATCACCAAATAAATTATGCAAATCGCCTAAGATTTCTTGATAAGCACCTACTAAAAAAATGCCAATTAAATAGGGATTATTGGGATCAAAAGGAAGCAAGGGTAAAGTATTTTCTAAGCCATAATTATTCACATATTTATCAATGCGTCCATCAGAATCACAAGTGAGATCGTGTAAAATACCATGATCTGTAGGCGGGTGGTTTAAGCCTGAAAGAGGCATGATAGGGAAGACTTGATCTATTGCCCATGCATCTGGCAATGATTGAAATAATGAAAAGTTACATACAAATTTATTGGCTAATTTTTTATTTAAATCGTCAATGACTTCTCGATGTGCACGGATTTTAGGCTTAAGAAAATCAAGCAACTTAATACAAATAGCATAATACATTTGTTCAGCATAAGCGCGCTTTTCAAGTGTAATGAGCCCATGAACATACATGGTGTGAATTTCTGACATCCAATGACAAATATCATGATAAATTTCAAGTACAGTATTTTCAGAAAGATAATTAAAACTATTCCAAAGATTTTGAATGATGGGGATATCATCTTTTGTTGGCGGCGTTACATTTGTATGTTCATAACTTGATTCAGCGGTGATGACGTTCGTAATGAGCATTGCATGATGTGCAGTGATGGAGCGTCCCGATTCTGTCATGATTTGCGGGTGTGGCAACTGATGCTGTGCGCAAACGTCAGATAAAATGTCGATAATATTATTGGCATATTCTTGTATGCTGTAATTCATGGAACAAAAACTTCTTGAACGTGTGCCTTCGTAGTCAATACCTAATCCACCACCAACATCTAATGTATCAATCGGTGCTCCCATAGAACGCAATCCAGCATAATACCTTGCGCCTTCATGCATCGCACGTTGAATGTGGGCGATGTTTGCAACTTGAGAGCCAAAATGAAAATGTAACACACGAAGAAGGTGCAATTTATTTTTTGTTTGAAGCGTTTGTACCACTTGTAATAATTGCGGAGCAGAAAACCCAAATTTTGATTTTTCACCCCCGGAATCTTGCCATTTACCTTCACCAAGAGAAGATAATCTGACGCGCACACCCAACACGGGTTCAATGTTTAATTTTTCTGCTTCCTCTAAAACCATCGAGAGTTCATTAGATTTTTCAAGGATAATATAAACACGATGTCCCATACGCTGACCAATTAAGGCAAGGCGAATATATTCTCTATCTTTGTAACCATTGCAAATTAGAAACGCATTTGATTGATTTAAAAGACCAAGAGCTGCGAGCAATTCAGGTTTGCTTCCTGTTTCAAGTCCAACGGGTGTTTGATTATTTTGTAAGATTGCTTCTACGACTTTGCGTTGTTGGTTCACTTTAATGGGATAAGCACAACGATAATTGTTTTTATAATTTGAAGCATGAATTGCCTTGGAAAAAGCATCGTGCAACATTTGAATACGTTTTTTTAGAATATCTGTAAAACGTATTAATACTGGGAAAGCAATGCCGGCCGATTTTATTTTTTGTGTCAGGTCAACAAGGTCTATATGTGCAGGATGATGCAAGCCAAGAGGATAGGCGCGTAATTTTCCTTCTTCACAAATATCAAAAAAACCGTCGCTCCATTGCGCGATATGATAAATATCGCGTGCTTGCTGGATAGACCAAGTTGTCATGTTATATGAACTCGGGCGCTGGAATAGTGCGTTCATCTTGCGCTAAAATTTCAGTATAAGCGCGCGCTTTTCGACTCCCCCACAGCCCTTTCTGGTAGGCATAACCAACAATGATAGGGAAAGCAAGCGTTGCCTCACTGTAGACCATTTGCTCATGCACCGTAGAAACTTTACCCCATGAACAAGCTTCTCGAAGAGTTGAACCTGATAATCCGCCATCGCGTTCATCTGCAACAGTAATTTGTACAGCATACTTATGAAGTGGAACTTCAGCACCTAATAATTCTGCAGCAACAACAATATCTTGAGCAAAATTTTTGGGTACACCCCCACCCACCATGAGCAATCCAGTTTCTTTTGCATGTATCTTTAACATGGTGAGTTCACGAAAATCTTTTACAGAATCAATGCTCACGTGTTTTGTTTTGTGAGCAATTTGATGCATGACTAAACCAAACCCTGCGCTGCAATCACTAAATGCGGGCACGAAAATAGGAATATTTTTTTGATACGCTTTAAGCACAATGGATGATGGATTTTTTCCGTAAACTTCTAAATGTTTTCCCATTGCTTGAATAAATTCACGTGAAGAGTAAGGCCGTTTTTCAAGTTGATTAGCAATATCGCAAATGGTTTGATCACATATGCGTAGATGATCTTCATCGATGAGTGTGTCATAGATGCGGTCGATGGCAAGCGCTTGGAGTTGTCTATCATCCAATAATGGAGAGCCTTGATAATGTTTGAAACCTAAACCTTCAAAAAAATCTTGGTCAACAATGTTTGCACCAGTTGAAACAATGATATCCACCATGTTGTGTTCTATCATGTCTAATACAATTTGTTTAAGGCCAGCACTGATGAGAGACCCTGCAAGACAAAGGATGATGCTGCATTCTTCATCAGCAATCATTTGATTATATATTTTTGCTGCGCGCGCGGTATTTCTTGCTTGAAATGCCGTACCTTCCATTGCATCAATTAAACTTTCGAAATCAAATTTTTTGATATCGATATGACGAATTTCAGTTGATAATAGCGCAGCTTTGTCTTGTCCCATGAAGGGGTCTCCTATAAAGTATTGCATTACAATTGTCATCCCCGCGCAGGCGGGGATCCATTCAAAATAGATTCTCGCTTTCGCGGGAATGACACATAACTGGCGGATATCGTCAGTTGAGCCTATATTAAAGATTTAAACAGTGAATGGTATTATGAAGTTTTGCTTTTGTATTGCAAGAGATTTTAAACATGCAACTTGAACGACGATATTCTCTTTTCGATAAGCTGTGTCTTTCATTCGATCAAGCCTTACGAGCACTTTCTGATGGGGTGAAAACAACAGGTGCAACTTATCCCGCTTCCCATATCCAAGAAGAACAATTGAGTGAATCGCAGAAAAAACAATCTGAAGCTTTGATGCGGATTAATCATACGGGTGAAATTTGTGCGCAAGCGCTCTATCACAGCCAAGGCTTAGTTTCTCATACACCGCAATTACATGCGAAAATGCAGCAAGCGAGTATTGAAGAAGGCGATCATCTGGCGTGGTGTAAGAAACGTTTGGATGAATTGGGTGGTCGAACCAGTTATTTGAATCCATTTTGGTATATGGGTTCGTTTTGTATAGGTGTTTTTGCGGGTAGGATGGGCGATGCATGGAGTTTAGGTTTTGTTGCCGAAACAGAACAACAAGTCGTAAAACACCTTGAAGGACATCTCGATTTACTGAAATCAAAAGACCCCAAAAGCTATGCTGTTTTACAGCACATGGAAAAAGATGAGGCAAAACATCGTGATGAAGCGATGCAAGCGGGCGCTAAACATTTACCGTTTGTGATTAAAAAAATCATGGCAGTGACATCGAAAATCATGGTCAAGACAGCGTATTATGTTTAGTTCGCTTACTCATCACCAATCGAAAACCAATATGTGACATCGGATTGTAAGGATCCACACCGCGACGTGCGCTTGGCCTATAACTCATGCAAAAATTTTCATCGCATAAAAATGAACCGCCGCGAATGACACGTTTTGGCGCATCATCAGGGGAAAATGGATCATCAGGATCATAACTTGATTGTGGGCCACGGGGATTAATGATTGAGCCTTGTTTTGCTTCCGCAACAAATGCATCTGCACGATACCAATCAGAAACCCATTGCCATACATTACCTGCCATATCATATAAACCATAACCATTCGCAGGATATGTGCTCACTTTGCTCGTTCCAATTTTATTGAAGTAGGTAGGATCAACCACGGGAAATACTTTTCCAGAAAATGTATTTGCCATGGTTTTTCCATCAGGTTTAAATTCATCTCCCCAATTATAGTTTTTTTGTTCTACGCCACCTCTTGCTGCAAATTCCCATTCTGCTTCAGTCGGCAAACGTTTACCCGCCCACTTGGCATAGGCAAGCGCATCCTCGTAAGAGACTTGCACAACCGGATGATCTGCTTTGCCCACAATATTGCTGTCTGGGCCCTGTGGATGGCGCCAATTCGCACCAGGAACAAATTGCCACCACTGTGCGTTATCGTTTAAAGGAACAGGATGTGTTGTGCCCACAAAAACCATCGCTCCGGGAACCAATTCATCGTCAGGTGGTTTCGGTGTGTTTGGCGCTAATTGAACTTTGATGGTTTCCCAGTCGGGTTTTTTTTCAGCTGTTGTGATATATCCTGTTACTTTAACAAATTCAGCAAATTGAGCATTGGTGACATCGGTTTGATCCATCCAAAAGCCATCCACATGGACGAGATGAGCTGGTTTTTCATTGGGTTTGGCAAAACGACCATTACTTCCCATTAAAAAATCACCCCCAGGAATCCGTACCATTCCATTTGGGCTAGCGTTGTGCTTGGCATAAAATCCAAAATAGAGAGATAGCAAAAGCAAAGGCGCAATGAGTATCCATGCGATGCGATGAAGTAAAGAGAATACATCCTGTATTGTCATGACTATGTTTATCCTATACATGCGATATGATATGTTAATTTTTAGAAAATATTACTAAGGACAAGTATATGAAGCAATCTCAGGGATTAGAGATTTCTCGTTTAGGTTCTCTTGCATTGTTTACGCTTCTTACTTTCTCAATAAGCTCACCCATTTTTGCTGCAGATAAACCCAATATTGTGATGTTAATGACAGACGATACAGGATGGTCTGATTTTGGTGCTTATTCTGGTGGGGGTCCTGCCTTAGGTCACCCTACACCCAATGTTGATCGCATGGCAAAAGAAGGGGCTGTGTTTACAAATTGGTATGGACAGGCAAGCTGTACAGCGGGCCGAGCTTCTTTTATGACAGGACGACTTCCGATTCGATCAGCGTTATCCGTTGTGATTGCACCGGGTGATATGAATTATCTTCGCAAAGAAACACCAACGATTGCTGAATTCTTTCAAAAAAATGGGTATGCCACTTATTTTTCAGGTAAATGGCACATGGGTGATCGACCCGAAGCTTATCCAATCGAACACGGTTTTGATGAAATGAAGCATTTTGCCGCTTATTATGCTGGTGTTTATGCCTATAGCGATACTTCTAAGTGGTTTCATCCTTGGTTTCCATCCTTTAATCCCGCATTCAATCAAGCTTATAACGAAGATGTGAATTTGGGAGAGTGGGAAGGAATTGCAGGACAGCCTGCAAAAAAGGTTGGCACCATCACCTATGATTACATGGCTACTTTCGATCTTCGTCAAACGGATTCCGCTATTGCTTATATCAAACAACATGCAAAAGACACGAAGCCATTTTTCATGGATATTAACTTTCTTAAAATGCACAATCCAACCAATGCTGCACCGCAATTTAGAGGTAAATCACATCTTGGCGATTATTCAGATTCATTAATGGAGCTAGATTCAAATATTGGTCGTATTATGGATGTGATTCGTGCAGAAGCCCCGAATACCATTGTGATTTTAACCGCCGATAATGGCGCTTGGCTTGATGCTTATCCTGATGCAGGGACAACACCTTTCCGGGGTGAAAAAGGTTCACCGTTTGAAGGCGGATGGCGTGTGCCAGGAATCATGTGGTGGCCCAATCATGTTCCTGCTGGCACCCAATATGGTGAAATGATGTCGCATATTGATTGCTGGGCAACGCTTGCATCCATGGTCGGGCTAACACCCCCACCACATGATTGGGTGGGCAATGACGGGAAGCCAATTTATTTTGATAGCATCGATAATAGCGCTTACATTTTTGGCAAATCCCCGCATTCTGCGCGAGTCTCTTGGGTTTATGTCGATGGAGAGACTTTCCAGGGTGTAAGAGCGGATGTGCGCGGTGATCCTAAAGCACCATGGGTCAATATTGCTTGGAAATACCTTTACACCGCTAAAGATTCTTGGCTGGGTGCCGAAGCGAATTTGGGTGCAATTGGTGCACTTTACAATTTAACGATGGATCCTTACGAAAAATATGACATGATTTTCAATGGTGCAGCACCAGCGCGAGTTCTCACCACTTCACCAGGTCGTTATGCAGGGCAAGATAATGGTTGGGTGATGTCTGTACTGGGGCCGATTATCGAAGACTTTGATAGGTCTATCGTTAAATATCCAAACATCAAACGCTATCCTGGTGGGGCATCTACCGATTTAATTCCAAATTTGCAAAGTCCTGAAAATCCATTACCGGAATTGGATCTACAGAAATTACCGAAGATCGGTGGCAGTGGGGGTTAATAACAGCTAAGCCGCTGTTAAGTATTCAGAGGCTATTTTTTTACCAATAGCTTGATAAAGTTCACGTCGAACTGATCGATGTAATTCAATAACTTTTCGAAGATAAGTGGCTAAAGGTTTTGTGTTTAGACCGGACGCTAATTCGTGAATAATATCTTCATGAGTATCGGTATATCGTGCTATCCCTTGTATGGTGTATTCTTCTGTTGATAAAATATCATTCAAAATGATACGTATAAAATTTTTTTCGATCATTTCATTCTCCTTGGTTATCGTAAACTTCATTAGATAAAAAAAATCCTTGTATTGCTGTTTAAATACTTCTTTGATCTCGTCGCATATTCGTATAAAAAGGTCTGCTTCTAACAAACTGAGTTCTTCTTTGGAAAATTTTTTTGGATTTATTCCAATTAAATGACACAGCGGTTCCATTGCTGACATAATTGTTCCACCTTTTCTCTTATTTATTCAGGAGATCACCAACTCAAGATCACCAAATGACAATTGAATTTTTTTTAGATATAATTGTTTCTCACAAGAAATGTTTCTTTAGGGAAACATATGCTATACCCGCTTAAATGAAATTGCAAGAGGCCAATCGTGGTAGTTGCAGAAGATTTTCAAAATTCGATACATCTTATTTTGAAGGAACTCATTGAGGAAAAATCGAGGCGTGACAATGTTAAATTTACAGGGTGCCAATTAGCCCAAGCAGTGGGCATACCACGTTCGATTATTACTAAACTTACTCATCATGATGTAACTAAACGAGTTACTAATCCCAAACTAGATACCATCATGAAGATTGTTGAATTTTTTAAGGCGGATGGTTTTGATATCACAGTTGAAGATTTATTGGGATCAGCTACCAGAACTATTAGTGTAAAAAATCAACAATTAATTTCGCAAAGTCGGACTGTTACTATTCCTGTTTATTCATTAAAGAAAAAAGAAAAAATGGGCATAATTGATGTGAAAATTTCTGGTAGGCACAAAGACACAATCGCATTGTATGCCGATAGAGACATAAAACCATTTTTTAAGGCGGGATCAATTTTTATTGTCGATCCGAATGCGGTACTCGAAAACGACAATCTAATTGTCATCAAATTAGAGCATTCCGACGTTATTCAAATTAAAAAATATTGCGTTTTTAAAAATAAAATATTGCTTAAATCGCTCGATGATAGGGAAAAAGATATTATTCTCATGCCAACCACACAATTTGAGATTCTTGGTGTAGTTGTACAAATAAATGCGAACACTTAATAGTCCATTTACCATAAGGAAAATCGGGGAAAATGAAGATATTGGAAATGATAAACACTTTGATATGTAAATATATTGGCTTTAATGAACAAGAAATTATCCCAGACACGTTAAAGAAAACAGGCAGTAAAGTGGTGTTGATGAATACCGAATCGTTTAAAAGGCATATTCATCATGAAAAATGGGATGAGTTTTTATCGAGAAATTTCGAAGAAATGAACGAATCTACGAAGATAAAGGTTGGTATATCCATTGGAAAAGTTTTAGCCAAAAATCTGGTTGTTTCATTTGAAAATGTCTCAATTAAAAAAGATGAAATATTATAATGCTTGATTCAGCTTTACAATCCAGACCTTTACCACAATTTAGATACCTTTGGTTTTTAATGTTGTCATTCGCGATGATTATATCCATATCAAACTGGTATGATGCTCGTTTGATAGTAATTTTTGGGATGGTGCTTTCACCAGGGTCTTTATCGTTTCCGTTATCGTTTATTTTGTCAGATACGATTACGGAAGTTTACGGTTATAAAAATGCCCGTCTTGCGATCTGGGCAGCACTTTTCTTTAACTTGCTTTTTTTGTTATTTGGACAGTTAGTCATTCATCTGCCAAGCCCATCTTTTGCAACTGATAATGAAGCATTTAATAAACTTCTCACGATGAACTTATGGATTGTTTGCGCTTCATTTGTAAGTTATCTGATATCTGAGCCTGTTAACTCGTACTTGATTGCAAAATTAAAAATTGCCATGCGCGGCAAATATATGGGGATAAGGTTTGTGACGTCCACTGTTATTGCAGCGTTTGTCGATAGCATAGTATTCATTTCTATTGCATATCATGGATCAGTCGATATTCCTAATATTTTTGTAATGATTCTCAATATATGGATGATAAAAAGTGCTATTGAAATATTGTGTCTTCCTTTTTCTATTCGCATTACCAAAAAACTAAAACAGAAAGAACAAGTTGATATTTATGACTATAAAACCAAGTTTAATATTTTTAACTTAGATTCAACTTACGATATTTCAAACAATCATTACTTACAAAATAAGGTGGCTCAATGAAAAAGGCTGTAATTTTATTATCAGGTGGGTTGGATTCTACAACTTGCTTAGCTTATGCAAAACATCATAAGTTCGATTGCTATGCATTAAGTTTTAATTATAACCAAAGGCATAATGTGGAATTAGACGCAGCAAAAAAAATCGCTGCGCATTTTGGTGCAAAGCATAAAATTTTTAATTTGGAAGTGAATCAATTTGGCGGTTCTGCGCTTACCGATACCAACATCAATGTACCAGATTACGATGAAAAAAATACCCATATTCCTGTTACCTATGTGCCAGCTAGAAATACAATTTTTTTATCCATTGCACTGGCATGGGCAGAAGTGTTAAATGCAAAAGATATTTTTATTGGCGTGAGTCATGTTGATTATTCGGGCTATCCAGATTGTCGTCCGGAATATATCAAAGCTTTTCAAGATTTGGCTAATTTAGCGACTAAATTTGGTGTGGAAGAAGGCGGTATCAAAATACATACACCCATCATTCATTTATCCAAAGCTGAAACAATCAAACTGGGGCACGGTTTGGGCGTTGATTATGGAATGACTGTTTCATGTTATAAGGCGAATGAGCAAGGTTATGCCTGTGGTAAATGTGATAGCTGCGCTTTAAGAAAAAAGGGATTCGCTGAAGCAATGATAGCAGATGCAACACGATATAATGTCACATGACTGTTTTATAAATGAGTAAAGCGCCTGCTTGAAGCAGCCACACAATCCATACAATATTCATAAAATAGGGAAAAAAATGCTTTTTAACTGCCCAATAGATGAGCGCTGGGATGAGCCCTGCAATCAATGGAATGCTGAGCAAGGTTAGTAATTCTCTGGCAAAATTTCCCGCTTCCCCGCCAGTAAAAACATCAGTTAAGACTTGAGAAATCCAGTCATGGCCCATGAGTAAAAACTGCATGCCTTCTTGGGCATAAGGCATGGAAAGAATAACGGCAATGCTAATGGCGATTAAGGCGATGGCATGTTTAATCATAGGGACATCCTTGTTTTAGACCAATTTAAAACAGAGAAATGAATTCCGCAAGGTTAGTGCGAAAAAACGAATTTGTAAATAAATTCTCTATCCAGGCAAGTTTTCCCATTTGATCGCTAGTCGGGAACAAGCTAACAGAATGGTTTGCACCCTCTGATCATCATGCTTGGATTTGTGCTCTTCCTTTTTCCTTGTAAAATGGGATATAGATTACCAATTTACAAGGAAAATATGAAGCCCGCTTACTATCTTCACCGTATTCAAAAAGCTTTTGAAACGCATAAAATCGTTGCTTTGCTTGGTCCTAGACATTGGAAAGTTATTTAAAAGTTATTTATTAGAACAATAGGGAGCCCTGTACTGACGGTCATTGATTTTTAAAATAGTTTAGGATATACATCCTTTTTGTTAGACAAAATCAAATAAAAAGGAGTTTTCATGAAGTCACGCTTATTATTAGCCTGTTTAACAGCTAGCATTTATTCCTCAACCCTCTTAGCCAATACTTGTTTGGATCATCTTAATGATCATCTTTATAAAAGCGTATTAGATTTATCTGGCTGTAGTATTGAAGATGCAGATATTCCCGTTGTTAATGCTGTATTGTCTCAATATCCCAGTGTCTATGAAGTTTGGTTAGATGATAACAATCTTGGCCCTGATGGCGCTGCTTATTTGGCCGCTAACAAAACAATTTCTTATTTAGATGTTTCCAGTAATCATGTAGGCCCTAAAGGTGCTGCCTTTATCGCAGAAATGCCAAATTTGATTTCGCTTAAAATTAATCATAATCAAATTGGAGATGAAGGTGCTTTGGCATTGGCGAAAAATAATAATTTAGAACAACTTCTTGTTCGTGATAATCAAATCACGAATGTAGGCCTTACAAAAATCGCTCAAAATAATAGTATTTGGGTTCTTGACGTAGGAAAAAACACTTTCGGCAAAGAAGCATTGTCAGCACTTTCTAATATGGATCAACTTCGATTCTTGTCAATCAAAGAAAGCAATTTAGACTCCTATAGCGTGTCAATTCTCATGAAAAACATGTCACAGTTGGAGTATCTCGGTATTAATTTCAATCCAATTGGAAATGATGGCATTAAAATAATTTCTAAAAATGATCATATTAAATATGTTGATGCAATGAATTGCTCCATTGGCCCAGAAGGTGCAATTGCATTGGCAAAAATGCCGATGTTAAAAGATCTTTATCTTTCTAATAATTACGTTGGCAATGAAGGAGCAGATGCTTTAGCAAAAGCACCCATGCTAGAAGCACTATTTCTTACAGATAATCATATTGATGATAATGGTTTGAAGGGATTTGCAGATAATA
>Ga0155583_143_pt2 | contig 12844 bp, 10 predicted proteins | sample RifCSPhighO2_12_FD_107240 | JGI IMG/M metagenome (GOLD analysis project Ga0155583, IMG submission 107240) | Gammaproteobacteria bacterium RIFCSPHIGHO2_12_FULL_38_14 | reverse complement strand
TAAGGTTTTGATTTGACGAAGTAAAGCGCAGGAGGGCGGAGCCCGACGAGCCATGAGTAAAATCAAAACCTTATCAGTGAATTGTCAACACGCCCTGTCCATAAACCTCTTAACTGGAATGACTATACGATTGAGCTATTTCTTGAGAACGTATTATCGCAGCATTCAAGGCTTTTTTAAATAATTCTCGGATATGTTCTTGCTCTAACACCGAAAGCGCTTTTTCAGTTGTTCCCCCAGGAGAAGCCACATTTTGGGTTAGCGTTGAAAGGGTTTCACCACTTTCAATGGCCATTTTGCTGGCACCCAGTGCAGTGTGTACTGTGAGGAGATAGGCGGCATCTTGGGGTAAGCCAAAATGAGTGGCAGCATCTTGCAATGCTTCCATCACTAAAAAGAAATAAGCCGGGCCGCAACCCGAAAGTGCTGTGGCCACATGCATGAGTGATTCATCGTATAGCCAAACAATGGTACCAACCACGCGTAAAATAGATTCAGCTAAGTTACGGTTTTGTTGATTGACTGTTGGATCAGCATAAAGTGTGGTCATCCCCGATCCAATTGATGCAGGCAGATTAGGCATCGTACGAACAATATGATGATAACCATTTAACCATTGGCTCAGATTTTTTATTTCAATACCTGCCGCAACAGAAATAATCAAAGGCTTCCTTGTGTGAACAATGGATGCAAGTTCTTTTGAAATTTGCGGCACAATATGGGGTTTAACGGCAAAAATCACAACATCTGCATTTTTTGCAGCTTCGACATTATTGGTTGTTGTGTGAATATGAAAAAGTTTTTGAACATCGATTAATTTTTCTTCTCCACGATTACTTGCGGTTAAACAATGTGCAGGATGATTATTTTTAATCAAGCCAGCAATTAAACTTTTTCCCATGTTTCCCGTGCCGATAATGGCAATATGAGGTGATTTCATGCAACACGTTCCCGAATATATGCAGATGATTAGATTAGATTAGGATAACACAATAGGTTTTCGATTAGCGTGCCTGGATGCCGCGATCAAGTCGCGGCACGTCGGGGAAATCGATTAGAGGCTGGATGCTGCGATCAAGTTACGGTACGTCGGGGAAATCGATTAGCGTGCTGGATGCTGCGATCAAGTTACGGTACGTCGGGGAAATCGATTAGAGGCTGGATGCTGCGATCAAGTTACGGTACGTCGGGCAGAATCACTAAAATTACTGTTTACCCTGCGATAAAGCATCAAACAATACTTCGTATCGATTATGTGGGCTCCAAGCATACCAACCATCAGCATCAGCATGGTCTACTGCCTTCAATTGCGCTTTTACATAAGCAATTTTTTCTTTATGAGACATGCGGTAGTGATAATTTGATAATTCAATATAAGCATACATTTTGATGGGCATATTGTTATTAAATTGTTTTTGGATAGAAGAAAGAGAACGGTAAACCGTTTCATAAGGTGTTTTATAGTGGATGGCGAATGGTTCGTAGTGTGAAGGGTAAACCATGGGGCAAATGGCATCAACACTTTGTGCAAATAATTTTACATTTTGGCCGATGTGTTTAGATTCGCCAAAACTGGTGATGCCAAAAACATCCACCTGTAAAGGAATGTTATGCCCCGATAGTTTGTTTTTATACCACTCAATGATTTTGTGTATGTTTTTTGAATTTTCGGCAGATGGCTTCTGAGCAGCTTTGTAACGGATATAATCTAATTGTATTTCACTTGCACCAAAATTTATGGCCGCTTCAACAAGCCTATATTTTTTTTGCCAAATTTCGGGTGATGTGATTTGATGAGCAGTCCCGCCATCTGGGAACATGACTATACGTGCGACATATTTAATTTGATTGGCTTTTAATAGCGCAATATTTTGTTGATAACGTTTACCAGGTTTTTCTATATCAACCACAAATGTTGTAATGCCAGCAGCTTTTGCGTGCTTAATTAAGTACTTAAGAAAGGCTGTATTTTCTAGGGTATATTGTGTGAGATAAATACCTTTAACCTGTGCAAAAACAGGGGTAGTGAATAAAAATATAACGAGATACAATATGAATGTTATTTTTTTAGCCATTCTTGGCTGCCTTTTCTTATGATGCTCCTAAGTAATAGGATACCGAATTCATTATTCTGTGCCTGTGGTACAATCAGGAAAAAGTCACAATGTCATTTCCACCTTGGCGGGGATGACAAATGATTTAGCTCAGAAGGTCATGATGGACAATGAAACAACTCATCCACGAATGGAAACAATTATTTTCTCCCCAATGGTTCAAAGAAGATTTGTTTGCAGGTGCAATTGTTGCCTGCGTTGCTATTCCCTTATCCCTTGCGATTGCATTGGCAAGTGGTGTCCCGCCTGAAACAGGGCTCATTACAGCAATTATTGCAGGCATAGTCTGCGCGCTTTTTGCAGGTAGCCCACTTACAGTGAGTGGCCCCGCTGCTGCAATGGCCGTATTAGTTGCAACCATTGTGAAGCAATATGGTTTAAGTGGTATTCTCATGGTTGGATTAGGTTGTGGTCTCTTACAAATCTTAACAGGTGTTTTTAGATTAGGTTTTTTAATACGATTTGTTCCACTTCCTGTTGTTGCAGGTTTCACCGCGGGTATTGGTGCAATTATTTTAGTGGGTCAATTTCCACGCGCACTTGGTCTTCCTCCAATTACTGATCCGCATTTAGCTGAAATTCTTTTGTATGTGAGTCAATCTACCCAACAAATACAATGGCAAGCAGCAGGTCTTGCATTACTCACTTTATTTATTACTTTTAGCTTACCTCGATTTTTACCACGTTATCCCGCACCTCTTATTGCGGTGATTATCGCAACGCTTATTGCAGTTTATTTTAAAATGTCTGTCGAAGCTATTGGCGTCTTACCGCAAACCTTTTCACTGCCATCATGGCCTACTTTCCCGAATTCCAATTATATGGCTTTGTTTACGGCCACACTTTTAACGTATGCACTTGCTTCACTTGAAACATTACTCTCAAGTAGTGCGGTTGATAAAATTACGCGGCAAAAACCTCATCAACCTGATCAAGAATTAATTTCTCAAGGTTTAGGGAATATGTTTTCTGCCTTTTTTGGCGGTATTCCTGTGACAGGTGTCATTGCACGTTCGGCCCTTAACATTCAAGCTGGCGCAAAAACACGTCGAGCTTCTATTTTTCATTCTATTTTTTTACTCTTCGCGGTTTATTTTTTTTCGTCTTGGATAGGACAAATTCCCATTGCAGTGCTTGCAGGTGTTTTAATTTCAGTAGCATTGAGAATGTGTCACCCCAGAGAATTTATTGAATTTTTACATGCGTCACGATCCGAAGCGCTTATTTATCTCATTACATTTTTTGTGATTATTGCAACAGACTTGATTGTTGGTGTGCAAGCAGGGATTGCCGCAGCCCTGATTGTTGCTTTATTTAGGCTCGCTTATATCAAAACGCATGTTTATGAATATTCTGGCCATGCTACACAAGTGCATCTTGATGGGCCACTGACTTTTCTTTCTTTTTCTCAATTAGATAAAATGATCAACAAATTATCTGCACTTGATTTGCAGCAAGGGCTCATTATTGATTTGTCCAAGACCCCGCTCATGGATTTATCTGCAGCATCACAATTAGTGAAGCTGATTGAGGATTTAAAAAAGAAAAATGTGAGTGTTGTTTTGCAAGGCATTAATCCTTCTTGTTACGATATTTTACTTTCGGTCGATGCCTCTGTCGACATTGCGAGTTTAATTGCATACGATAAAGCAGAAATTTTACATATTTTACATCGTGGTAAAACAGATACGACGCTTGATCGACTAGCGTATGGTGTGGAAGTGTTTAAACAAAATAAAAAACCACGCTATCAATCTTTATTTAGAAAATTAGCATACGAACAAAAACCGCATACTTTATTTATTACTTGTTCAGATAGTCGTATCAATCCTAATTTAATTACCTCTACGGATCCTGGAGAATTATTTCTTATTAGAAATGTTGGCAATATTATTCCTGTGTTTCATTTAACGGATACTTATTCAGAAGGAGCAGCAATTGAATACGCAGTGGGTATTTTGAAAGTGAAAGATATCGTTATTTGCGCACATTCGGGTTGCGGTGCAATGCAGGCACTCATTGCGGGAGATATTTTTAATGAAAAAGAGCAAGTTGCTTTTCCTCATATTGCAAGATGGCTTGAAAATATACGAAAAATTCGCGATCAATTTTCAGCTGACATGTCACCTGTACATGCTGCTAAATTAAATGCATTATTGCAATACGAAAATATTAAAACTTATCCGATTGTCCAACAAAAAATGCAATCAAATGAATTGAAAGTGCGTGTATGGTATTACGATATTGGTAAATCGGAATTGGAGCAGTGGGATGATCAAGAAAATATGTTCATTGTGATTGGTTCGAAACAATATCGTGCACTACAACGCAGAGTACAATCAGGCAGCCAATTTCAAGCACCGATTATTCTTGATGATGAAGTTTGACAAAGAAAAAATCCCCCCGCCGCACAAAGAGCGTGCGTCGGCCCCCTTTTTCAAGGGGGCGAAAAGCTCGCTCAATTTTGAGCCCGATTGCCCTGTGAGGTTTGATGTTCTGCTTACAGTGGAAGTTCCCGACGTTTGACTACCCGTTTACCAAAAATTGCAGTGCCGATACGAATCATCGTTGAACCTTCTGCAATTGCTGCTGCAAAATCAGCTGACATCCCCATCGATAAAGTATCTAAAATAATTCCTTGTGCTTTAAGTTGTTGTTGAAGTTTATAGAGTTGATGAAAGGCTTGACGTTGTTCATTGAATTTTTCACAAGGCGGTGGAATAGTCATTAAACCGCGTAAATTTAAGCGGGGCAAGGTCAGACAATACTGTGCGAGCGAGAAGACTTCCTCTGGTTTTACACCATGTTTTGTTTTTTCATCGCCGATATTGACTTGAATACAAATTTGCAGTGGTGGAAGATCATGAGGCCTTTCATCATTAAAATGTTTTGCAAGGCCGCCTGCATCAATGCTTTCAACCCAATCAAAATGGGCTGCAATTTTACGTATTTTATTGCTTTGGATGGGGCCAATAAAATGCCATTCAATGGGAAGTTTAGATAAAGCGTTTATTTTTGGCAACGCTTCTTGAAGGTAATTTTCACCGAAACGTCTTTGGCCGGCAGCATAAGCTTTTTCAATTTTTTCAATAGGTTGACCTTTACTCACGGCAAGCAGTCTCACCGAACCTTTTTCCCTATTATATTGTCGTTCACATTGTTCAATCTGTTGGTTGATGAATGCAAGATTCTCTTGTATAGCATGGGGCATGGTATGAATTTATCCAAAAATAAATATATAATAAGCACTATTCTAATAAAAATGAGAACACAAAACGATGATGAGTTATAGCAACAATCAAGAATCGCTTCTTAGCTTAGCTAGTAAAGGCGAGTATGATAAAATTCGAACGTATTTTACGGAAAATTTACTGACCTATAATTCGGTTTTTTCAACCGATAATGAAAAGAATAACTGCTTACATTATCTTATTCAAACAAATGAATATGATATTTTAAAACCCCTGCTTGTTTTTTGCCAAAACACCCATCCATGGGGTGATATCTATTTGTTTTATACCAATCGTGCAGGCAAGTCACTTTGGGATTTGGCGAGCCAATGTGCAATGCAAGTTTTAATCGAGTTATATTCACCTATCATATTTTACAAAAAAGAAAGCCCATTATATCGTGCAATTCAACGTTCACTTACCGATCCATCTTATCAAGATATGCTGATTCGATTAGCGCAAGAAAAAAAAATAAATCCAGAATCATTATATTTTGTAAATTCTTTTCAAAAAATACCACCTTTGGCTTACGCGGCGCAAAATAAAACTTTTGAACTTCTCAACGCATTACTGAGTGTGTTAACGGAAAATAGTATTCGCAAAGCGCAATACGGTAGATTAGATACTTGGCTACATGCAATGACTATTAAAGCAGATGAGGCAACTATCCGTAAGTTGTTTCAAGGAAATAATCTTTTGCTTTTAAGTTTAAATAGTGAAAATAAATATGGATGGACACCATTACATGTGGCAGCGTTTAACGGTAAATTTGAAATATATATTTATTTCGCTTCTTTAGGGGCCAATTCTCACATTTATAATGATGGAAAATCACCACACCAAAGTTTTTTTCAAGCACTTAGTAGATTAGATCATCCTCAAAGAGAAACTATCATTACAAAAATGAATAATGCAGTAATAAATGATAAGACTTCTTTGGATGAAGCGAATGAGTATATTGCACTTTGGCGACTATATCTTGTATTTGGTGGTGAAAAATTACCAACGCGTCTTTATAAACGTTATAACGCTTTCATTGATGGTGGAGATCATGAAGAAATATTACCTTTTTTGAAAGAGAAATTGTACGAGTTTTTTGATTTATTACCGGATAAATTTAAGCGTTCAACACAAACTCTGCAGCTATTTAATAATTATTTTAATTGCAGCGATCTTATCACTTCAAAAAATGAATGTATTAATAAATTATGGAGTAATGAACCTATTTTAACTGTCACTGGATATAATGGGCATGTAGTCGGTATTGTCTTTGAAAAACAAATGAATGAAATTGTATTAAGCCTGACTGAAAGAGGACTGTGGCTAAAAAAAGAAAACAATAAAACCATGGTTGTTCGTAGCATGAGGTTTACTGCAACCCAAGATTTTCTAGAGCTTGCATTCGCTGCTCTTGATGAGGCTAATGAAGCAGATGAGAAGGATAAGGCACATTTAACGCTTTTTACGGATCTTCCAAAAGTATTAAGCGCATCGTTTGAAGATAAAAATAGTATTGGCGAGAAAATTCTTGGACATGAATTTAAGGGTGGGATTTGTTTTTATGGAAATATTATCCCTATTGTACATGATAGTTTTATCAAAGCTTTTGGGATGAGGGAAGGTAGGCGTCTCTACAAGGAACTTATCATTTTTTTATGCAAAGATGCTTTGAAATACTATCAAGAAGTTGTTCCTGATGTGCATCGGGACCAAGACTTAATAGAAATATGCAATGATATTATCGATAAAAAGAAAACAAAACTTCAAAATGAAACGAAACCACGGTTGCAATCAGAGATACACGTTCCTGAAAATAGCTGCAAGAAGCAAAAGCGTTAATCTGTCGCTTTCGCGAAAGCGTTAATCTATTTCAGGCCCTGCTTGTTGGATTGCATCATTTACATCAAATTGTTTGAAGTTGTCTTTAAATTGCTGAATCAGTAATTTCGCGTATTTGTCGTGTTCCGCTTGATTTTGCCAGGATTTTTTAGGATATAACAACTTTGAATCTACCCCATCAACTGATTTTGGTATTTCAAAGTGAAAACCAGGCAATGTTTCATAGTCTGCATTTTTTAATTCACCATTTACAATGGCACTCACGATAGCGCGAGTGGTTGGAATAGAAAAACGCTTCCCGCCCTGTCCATGCGCACCCCCTGTCCAGCCGGTATTCACGAGATAAACATCTGTACTGTGATGGTTTAATCGTTTGATTAAGAGATCAGCATAAACTTGGGGTGGTCTCGGAAAAAACGGTGCGCCAAAACAAGTACTGAACGTTGGTTTGATGCCGCCACCGGTTCCAACTTCTGTACTGCCAACGAGTGCTGTATAGCCGCTTAAAAAATAATACGCTGCTTGTTCTGGTGTAAGACGTGCAACAGGTGGAAGTACGCCGTATAAATCACAGGTTAGAAACAGTATAGCGCTTGGTTGTTTACCACAATTTTCTTTTACGCAATTATCAATATATTCTCTTGGATAAGCAGCGCGCGTATTTTGTGTGAGGCTACCATCTGCATAATTTGGTACTTTCGTTTTTGGGTCAAGCACTACGTTTTCAATCACTGACCCATAACGTATGGCATGCCAAATTAAAGGTTCACGCTCTTCGGAAAGATCGATGCATTTCGCATAACACCCCCCTTCAAAGTTAAACACGCCTTCCTCACCCCAACCATGTTCATCGTCACCAATTAAAAACCGTTCAGGGTCAGCGGATAAAGTTGTTTTTCCGGTGCCGGATAATCCAAAAAACAATGCGGTTTCACCATTTTTACCGATGTTTGCTGCACAATGCATCGGTAAAATATCATGTTCAGGAAGAATAAAATTCAGTACAGAAAACATGGCTTTTTTCATTTCACCAGCATAGTGGGTGCCACAAATTAAAATTTTGCGTTGACTAAAGTTTAAAATAACGGCGGCATCACCATTAACGCCATCTTCTTTTCCTTTGGTTTGATAATAGGGAGTACTTAAAATAGTCCATTCATTGGCATGAGATTGGGTTGAAGGATGTTCTGGACGAATAAAAAGAACATGGGCGAATAAATTATGCCAAGCAAGTTCGGTGAGGACTTTAACCTGCAAGCCTAAATGTTCATGTGCACCGACTTTTAAATGAGAAACAAAATGAACGTCTTTTGATGCTAGATAATCTAAGGCTTTTTTCCATAATGCATCAAATGTTGAGGGGTCCAGTGGTTGGTTAATAGTGTTCCAATTTACTTTTTTTGCAGTGATATCATCACGAACGATGAAGCGATCTTTGGGTGAGCGGCCAGTACGCACCCCTGTTTTGACGACCAAAGCTTGATTGGCTGCGAGCTCCCCTTCGCTGCGCTCGAGTGCAGCATCGACTAATTCTTTAATTGATAAATTAATACGGGCTTTGGCTTGCATTATTGTTTCCTCATCGTAAGTGCTTTCTATCATTGGTAGCTCCCATTTTGGGATTAATTTATTAGGGTGGCCTGTTTGTCATTGAGCCCTGAGCCTTTATGTTTAGAAAGTAAAGCGCAGCGAGACGGAGTCGAGCGAGCCATTTCTAAACATAAAGGCTCAGGGCTCAATGACAAACAGGCCCTGAAACCGTGCTTATTGTACCTCAGCGGCCTGTACGTTTTAAATAAGCGTCATAGCCTGCTTTGCGATACTTCATTGCTTCAGCAAGGGGGTCTTTTGCTGTTAGAATGCCACGGCCCACAATGATGACATCACTGCCCCGATCGCAAATCGCTTCTTCTGGCGAGACATATTGTTGACCTAAAGCATCTTCCCCGTCACCTATTTTTACGCCGGGTGTAAAGTTGATCCAGTGGGGGTCAGGTGAAAGCGCATGTTGCGTGATAAACCCAATAACAAAATCGGCAAATTGTTCTGCCATTTGCAAAGTATTTTTCATGTAGTCTTCAGTCATTAAATGACCTTGTGAACTCATTTCTGCAATTAACAGTAGGCCGCGGTTTTTTTTACGCCCTATTTCTGCAAGGCCTTGAATAAGGAAAGGCCCTGGCAAACTGTGTGCATTAATGATATCTGCCCATTCAGCAATATGATAAATGCCGCCTTGGTATTGGTGTTTTACAGTGTGACCAATATCTGCAAATTTTCTATCTTCAAATAAAATAAAATGATGTTCACGTGCAAGTTTTTGTAATTCGTGTGAGGTCTCTTTTGTGTAATCATCTAGGATATCAATGTGTGTTTTGAGCACACAAATTTCTGGACCGAGTTGTTGTGCAAGTGTTAAGAGCTGATCGCTTGATGTGACATCGATTGATAATGCAAGATTTGTTTTCTTATCATCAAGTAATTTAAATAAACGTCGCGCGAGATTAGAGAGGCAATAATCCGCGCGTTCTTTATAAGAAATGGTAAGATTTGTCATGAAGTAGACCTTTCAGATAAAAATTGTTTGATGATATTTTTTTCCGTTGAATTGAGTACCGCACCATTTAATAGTTCATTTAAGACTTCTGTGAGCGTAAGGATGGTATGCAATTGATAACGCTTTTGAATGATTTCTTTTCCACCTTGTTCTCGATCAAGAAGAGCAATCACATCTTTTACATGCAATCCTGCGTATTCTACATCAGTAATAGTTTCAAGAATGCTGCTACCAGTTGTGATGACATCTTCAATGATTAAGCAACTTTGATTTATTTCAAAAACACCTTCGATTAATTGCTTTGTGCCATACTCTTTTTTTTCTTTTCGCCGCATAATCATCGGAATATCATGGTCGAGAGAGATGCAAGTTGCAATTGGCATTGCGGTATAAGGCACACCACAAATCAGATCGAATGGACATGATTTTGCTTTTTCCCACATCAGCATAGCGATTGATTTGAGAATAGAAGGATAAGAAATAATTTTTCTTAAATTGATATAAATTGAACTGGTTTGTCCGCTTTTTAAAGTAAATGTACCAAATTGGACTACGCCAATTTGATAAAGAGAATGGATTAATTTTTTTTGTGGCGTCATATTTTTTATCTATATATTAATTGTTTTATGTTCCAAATAGGGTAGCGCTGCGTTATTCCTGCGAAGGTGGATCCCCGCTTTCGCGGGGATGACAATGGACGCAAGATGAAAATGGACGCAAGATGAAAATGGACGCAAGATGACATTGGATGCGTAGATGACAAATGGCTTATCCAACGGCAGCTTTTTTGATCACTTCGGAGGCTGTTTCAAGCAAGTCCGCAAGGCGCATTGCTCGTGCCATACGACTTACGCCAATACCAGCTCCAAAACGAGGGAACATTTTTAGGCTCAAATAATCATCTAATTCTTTGATAACACGATCTTTACCAAAGGCACTAAATAATAATTTTGCATATTGACCATCTGAAATTGTGAAAAAGTTTTCACGCATTTCTTCACAATTTGAGGAACGTTCAGCAGAACCGATTGTTTCCATACCATAAAGAATTACATCAACTTTATGATACATACGGTTTTCATCGTGTTTCATGTTCCAAAAAGGATGGGTATGCTGTGGAAAATTTTCAAGACTTAACACATTTCCAAAATCAGTTTGCATTTTTAATTCTTCATCTGAACTAATTTCATTCACTTGATATTTTTCACAAAGATCGAGGTAATTAAATGAAAGTGGTTTTGGAAATCCAAGAAATTCCAAAAGCTCCGATTCAGTTTTCTTTAATGCATTAATATCACCATGCGATTCAAATTCAAACATGGGGAAGATTTTATCGTGTCTTCCTGGAATAGGAAATGGCTCATTCCGGTAGCTTGTTGTGATACAAAAAACCCCGGGAAGGCCGGGGTTTTCTAGCAATTCTCGCTCAAGCCACATTTGACCTGTTTGTGGAAGAGGATAATTGACCCCGCTGAAAATAAATTGGGTAATGGTTTTTGGATCTTCACATGCTGCCAAAATGGAAAGTCGTGGTTGAGCGGGGACTTCCACAAAGCCTTTTTCATCTTGAAAAAAACGTCGGATTTGTCTAATGATTTGATTATAAGCGAATATATCTTGCACGATGCTTTTCCTCCTTATTATGGTTATGAGTAGTGAAGTGATTTTGTCTAAAAAATATTCAGGCAAAACTTCTGGGATTTTAAAGATGATTTTTTGTTTTGTAAAGGGTTATTTTTATATTTGAGAGAACAATGGAAAAATTGTAAAAAAAATATTACATTAAGAGAGATTAAACAAGGATGTACTCGTGCTTTCAATCAGTCGACTTAAAATTGCAGGAGCAATTACTTTATTTTTCTCATTAGAAAGTGTTCTTTTTGCAGATGTATTGCCAGGCCCTGCTATACCTCAACAAGTTGGTCAATCGATTACTGAGATTCAACAGCAAAATAGACCAGAAAAACAGCCAGCACCTGCTCTCAGAACTCCTGCTGAACAACCGTCTCCACTGGGTGAAGAAGCAAAAAAAATCACTTTTCAATTAAACGGGATTATCCTTGAAGGAAATCGGATTTATCCAACCCGTGTTCTTCGTTTGCTTTATCAACATCAGCTCAAAAAAACAATTACGGTTGCACAACTTTTTGATATCGTGCAAAGCATTACGAATTTCTATCGGAACAATGGCTATATTTTATCGCGAGCCATTTTACCGCCGCAGCATGTAAAAAATGGTATTGTCCGTATTCAAATTATAGAAGGTACCATAGGCAAAGTGACCATCAGTGGACATCCTCGAGGCACGCGTTGTTTGATCACGGCTTACGCAAATCATATTAAAGCAAGTGGCCCTTTAAAAATTCAAGAGATGGAAAAATATTTGCTGATTGCAAATGAAACACCTGGCACAGAAGTAAAAGCAGTACTTTCACCCTCAAAAACAGAACAAGGCGCTGCGGATCTTAACTTAGAAACAGAAATGTCTCGCGTAAATGGTTATGTTTCATACGATAACTATGGAACGCAATATATTGGGCCGCAACAAATGACCGCTAATGCATCGGTTAATTCAATGATTGCATCAGGTGATGCTTTGCAAGCCACTTACGTTAAAACACCAAGAGGTGCTGAACTTACTTATTATGATGTGAATTATAATTTACCGATTAGAGATTACGGTACTCGCTTAATATTTGGTGGAACCATTACTCAAACTCATCCGCTTTTTACCTTAACATCTTCAGACATTGATGGGATCAGTGAAAATTATTATGTGAATTTACAATATCCCATGATTCGTTCGCGTAGCGAATATTTCACCATACAAGGAAGTTTTAATTTTCTTGATAGTGATGTCACGACATTGGGTGAAAGATTATATATAGACCACGTCCGAACCATTGGTGTTGCGGCAATTTACCAGAAAGCAGACCAGAGGCGGGGGGTGAATTACATCAATGCAGGCGTGTATCAAGGCTTGCCAATCCTTGGATATTCTTATAATACCAGTCAAACAGCACTCACCTCACGCCCTGGTGGTGCTGCTAAATATACAAAAGTGACGATTTTTGTAAGCCGTTTACAAGCCGTCAGAGGGCCCA
>Ga0155583_153_pt1 | contig 13253 bp, 13 predicted proteins | sample RifCSPhighO2_12_FD_107240 | JGI IMG/M metagenome (GOLD analysis project Ga0155583, IMG submission 107240) | Gammaproteobacteria bacterium RIFCSPHIGHO2_12_FULL_38_14 | reverse complement strand
CAAAGCTGAGCTTTCCACGCCTCTAAGAATGAGCCTAACCACGGGAATTCTGGAAGAACCATAGTGCTTCGGCACAAAACAAAATGAGAAGGTGACTATGCACGCAAATCATATGACATCAACAGAAAAAAAAGCCGTTTTTACATTAGCTTCTATCATGAGTTTACGTATGATTGGGCTTTTTATGGTATTGCCTGTTTTTACCTTGTATGCAACGGGACTAAAATACGCAACTCCTTTCTTAGTTGGGATATCTATCGGTATTTATGGTCTTTTCCAAGCACTTTTCCAAATCCCCTTTGGCACACTTTCTGATCGTTTGGGTAGAAAGCCTGTTATCTTAATTGGTTTGGTCATCTTTGCTATCGGCAGCTTCATCGCCGCACAAGCGCCATCTATTTATCTCATGATTTTTGGACGCGCCTTGCAAGGAATAGGTGCCATTGGCAGTACCATTTTAGCTGCTATTGCTGATTTAACCCGTGAAGATCAACGCACTAAATCAATGGCGATCACGGGGATTACGATTGGTCTTTCATTTTCACTGGCCATGTTGATTGGCCCTTTATTAACAAAATGGCTCTTGATTAGCGATTTATTTTACGCGGCGATGTTTTTAAGTTTTATTGCTATCATGATTCTTTATTTTTTCGTTCCTCATGCAGAAACCCATTTTCATCGCGACACAACCCCTGAATTAAAATCGCTCGCAAAGCTTTTTACTACTCCTGAACTTGCAAAATTGAATGTTGGTATCTTGATTTTACATGCTGTTTTTACTGCAAGCTTTATCGTCATCCCAATCAATTTTTATGAATCGCTGCATTTTGCCGCAAACGAACAATGGCTGATTTTTCTTCCCAGTTTATTGATTGCTGCAATTATAAGCCTCTTTTGTATAGGGCTTGCTGAACGTAAACATCAAATCAAGGCTTATTTTTTAGGTGGCATTATCACACTTGCTCTATCTACATTTTTATTATGGCTTGCATCTGCACATCTCATCTTATCAGCCATCGGTCTTTGTTTGTTTTTTGCAAGCTTTTCTTTGCTTGAAGCATTCTTGCCCTCACTCATCTCCCGTACTGCACCTGTTGCTCAAAAAGGAAGTGCGCTTGGGATCTATTCATGCTCACAATTTTTCGGTATCTTTATAGGCGGCCTCTTCGGCGGATGGCTGTATGGAACATTCAGCTTTGGTGGTGTTTACCTTTTCTGTATTACGCTTTCCCTTTTTTGGTTTATATTAGCTTATCGTATGCAAGCACCAAGTCATCTCATGACACAGATGATACGACTCGCTCAATCACACCCTGATACGACATCCTCAATTGCTCAATTGAAGATTATTCCTGGTATGATTGAAGTCACTTTTATTGCAGAAGATGGTATTGTTTATCTTAAAATGGCACGTACAACCGTTAAACATCCTGATTTCATTCGCTTAAGAGAACAATTACAATCAGAAACTCATTCAGAAACTCATATAGTTTAGGAGAAATTTATGGCACGAGGTGTTAATAAAGTCATCTTGATCGGCAATTTAGGCAAAGACCCTGAAGTACGCTATACACCGAATGGTTTAGCGGTTGCCAATATCACGCTAGCAACATCTGAATCTTGGAAAGATAAACAAACCGGTGAAACCCAAGAACGCACCGAATGGCATCGCGTTGTATTTTATCAACGTTTAGCAGAAATCGTCGGTGAATATCTGCGTAAAGGTTCAAAAGTGTATGTTGAGGGCCGCCTGCAAACACGTAAATGGCAGGATAAAAACTCGGGCCAAGACCGCTATACAACTGAAATCATTGCTGACAATATGCAAATGCTCGATAGCAAAGGCAGCGGTAGTATAAGTGATACAACGCCTGCTTTTGAAAAAACACAACAAACGACAAGCACTGCACCAGCGCTTGATCAATTGGATGATGAGATTCCATTTTGATTTTCAGTAATCTAGAAGTGTAAGGATACTTATAAGATTTATTGATAAAAGTTATAATTAAACAAATAGTTATATTAAATTAAAGCCGCTAATTTCTGTAAAGTTGTTAGCGGTTTTTTTATTACCTAACAAAAATATAAATATAAAAAATATCTATAAATTTATTTTGACAATATAGAAGTTAGCATATAAATTTACTGTCACGTTAAGTTAAGGGATAACGGATGAAAATTGAAGTAATAACACATCCATCAGGAGATCAGCTGCCCATATTATTGGATGACCACGGACTTCCTTTGCCAACCCCAAATGAATTTATTATGGGCAGAAGAAGTTTAAGCACCAATACACTAATCAGAAATCTACGTGAACTCAGTGTACTTTATAGCTGGCTAGAGCATGAAAAAATTGATCTATGGAAAAGAATAAAAACAGGGCAATCCTTTTCTGAAGCTGAAATCAGAGGCAGCATGATTGAAGCATTACGACGTGACCAAGCTACAGACCGTAAAATTACTCGCATCACTATTTCTCCGCATACTTTTAACCAACGCTTAACTACAGTACGACAATTTCTAAGCTGGTGCTTTGATATGCGCCTTAGCTCATTACCATTATCAGATCAAAGCTACGATCGAATAAGAGAACAACAGAAAAGACTTTTAAAGTGGTTAGATACGGCGTTTATTAGCGCACCACTAAGCAATAAGGGTAAAAATAAAGGATTAAACGAAAAAGAAATATCATTTTTAGTGAATTGCCTAAACCCAGACAATCCAGAAGCGATAGGCCGCAATTCAGCCGTAAGATTTAGAAATTATATTTCCATCATGATAATGCTTTATTACGGCTTACGACCAGGCGAACTACTAAGCCTGAGGGTGCAAGATATTGAGATAGGAGCAATTTCCAACATACGCGTTACTCGTAGACCTCCTGATCGACATGACGCACGAAAACCACGCCCGCAAATTAAACGAAATGGTCGTGTTATGCCTATTGATGATCCTGTATTTGCCCAACGCCTAGATGAATACATTATGAATTGGCGAGATATTTTAGAATCAGATGCAAAAAATCCATCAGAATATTTAATTCTTAGTGATGAAGGCAACCCCCTTACACAGTCAGCCTTAACACAATTTTTTCCAGGCTTAAGGAAAAGATTTCCAAAACAATTACCATCACATTTAAGTGCCAAAGCTCTTCGCCATACATTTTCAAGTTTGATGGAAAAAACTTTACGCAATGCTGGGTTAAATGAAGACCGACGAAAACAAGCACTCGCTATTTTACGCGGCGATAGCAGTCTTGAATCACAATCAGTTTACATCGCCCAAGAAATTGAAGAACAAGCAAGTAAGGCATTAAAGCATTTCCAAAAAATGCTACTCACATAATAAGGAATTTTTATGCAACTCGATGCGCTCAATGAGTTAATCACTCAAAATGGTTGGCTTGATATTCCCGAAAAAATTATTACTCGAGAAGGAAAAGTAATTAATAGGACAGAAGAAATCTGGCATCTTCCCTATCCAATCAGAGCTGATGCCAAAATAGATTTCAACAAAATATATGATTCCAGGATTCGGTGGTGCACCAAAAGATATATTCAAGAAAAATTGCAAACCACCTCAACACATGCTGGCTTTACGTCATTCACCTATCTGACAACTGAATTTTTTAAATTTCAAAGCGACTACAGCCTTACGGATATTCTCCCCACCCAAGAATTAAGAGATAACCTAATTTCTTTAATAGAAAACGCTATTTCAAAAGCACGAGCTCATCATAGACTCTGGGCTTTATATCGCCCTATACAATGGTACATCTGGTGCGCTGAAAATTATCCTGAACTTGGATTTTGCTCAGCTTATGCAATGGAATTGGACAGTATGATAATACCCGGAAATCCAAAAGGCGAAGCTGTAAGAATGGAAGATGATGATAAAGGCCCCCTTCATCGCACTTTAGAATTGCCATTATTAATTAATGCGATGAAATATGATAAAAGTCAAAAATTAGAACATTTACAACAAAAAGCAGCGATCGCCCTATCTATTGCATTAGGAAGAAATCCAGCCAACTTAACATATCTCCGTGAATCTGATCTCTTGAATTTAACTCCAGAAAATGATGAACCGTGTTTCATCATTAAAATGCCACGGATTAAAAAAAGACAACTCAACCCTCGTGACGAATTACTTGATGAATATTTAGATACAGAATTTGCTAATTATGTAAAAGAATTAATAGCTGCGAATCAAAAAATTAATACATCCGTTCAAACCGAAAAGGGTTGGTTTGAAATTAAAAAACCACTGTTTATTAAAATCAGAAAAAATAGCGGTGCCGTGGCAGCAAACTTGATTTCAGATAGCTTCAACATGACAAGCGAAGATATTAATAACTTACTCAAAGCCTTTGTACAAAGACATAATATCAAATCACCACTGACAGGCGAGTTAATAAACATCTCTCCCCGTCGGCTTCGTTACACTCTGGCCACTAGCCTTGCCGCAGAAGGGATTAGCAAACGTGAATTAGCTCGCATCCTTGACCATACTGATACGCAACATGTGCAAGTCTACTTTGAAGTAGCGGGAAACATTGTTGAACATCTGGATAAGGCTAGCGCGAAAGGTTTTGCAAAATACCTGGATTTTTTTAAGGGTCGCATTATAGATAATGCTAGTGAAGCTATCAATGGCGAACGAAATGACAAACACCTTTCATTCATTAATGAAACCAATCCTATCGATCAAACTGAAATCGGTGTTTGTGGTGAAAATAATATATGCCATCTTGATCCACCCTTTTCCTGTTATCTCTGTCCAAAATTTCAGCCATATCGCAATGCAGATCATGAACATGTTTTAGAATGCCTACTTAAATCACGCACCGAAAGAATAGAAAAATATGAAAACGCACGCCTCGGTATTCAATTAGATGATGTTATTTTTGCTGTTGCACAAGTAGCCGAAAAATGCAAAAGCGAGGCACCCCATGCCTGATGCACGCTCAAGTCGCAAAGCACGCGTGGTGCCCTTTATAAGCGCATTAGAAAAAGATCGTCAAGTTAACCTTATAGCTCTAATAGAAAATGCAAAGAAATTAGAATCAGAAGGTTTTGATTTGACTAACTGGAATGATATCACTTGGAAAATAAAATCCGGTCGCCTTGCAAGACAATCAGGAAAAAACATTATTGCGTCCTCGTTAATCTTTCATCTTCCCCCAAAAATCGGTAACGCACCATTACCTGATGATTGGGCAAATTTAATAAAAGCATTAGTTGTCCTACGGTTTCATCGCAAACATCAATCTATATCAAACCAACGAATGTTTATTGCTGCGGTTAGTTATGTTGCTTATGAAGCACTTAATCGTGGCCATCGAATTTCAGAATTGAATCCAGAGCACCTCGATGCAGCCTGTCGATTAATCGCCTCACACTACAGTGAGGGAGCTGCTTACAATATGCAAAAAGCTATCAGAGAACTTGCGGCACATTGTGATGCAAATGGCTTATGCAAAACACATTTGAATTACAAATTCTCAGGTATGAAGCGCCCAGATAGCACATCTGGTGTTGGTTACAAACGTTTAGACTGTCCTGACACGGTAAATACCAAAAGCAACAAATTAATATCACCTGATGTATTCCGTATTCTTGGTGAGCTCTATCAAAATGTACCAAAGAACCATAAATATCGATTCTATATATTAGTTTTAACTCTTCTAGCATGTTTAGGACGGCGATTTAGTGAAATAGCTCTTCTTCCAAACCAAGAGGTAACTTACGATGATGAAAGAAAAGCTTTTATTGAGTACTTTCCCAGGAAAACATCTCAAGGGGATGCCTTCACTCCTCGTCGGCGTCTTTATCTTCCGACAGCAACTAAGACAATTATTACAGATGTTTTGAAGGAATTGGCCGAATACTGCAATCCGGCACGAGAAACTGCCTCTGAAATGCAAAAATCGAACGATGCTGATTTAACGTTTATCTCAAATGTTCCTGAAGATAAAAGACTTTATGGGGACGATTTAAATAAATTAGGACTAAGCCATACCCTGCTTTATACGACGGGATGGCTACGAGCCAATGGTTACACCATTGCAGACCCCGATAAGTTAACTATCAACAATAACAAACCAACTTACCCCCTACATTACACAACCAAAGCGGGAGTTATTAAATACTGCCAAAGAGATTTCTTCCCGCACTTAGTTCAACCAATTTATATTGATCAAAATGGTAAGCCATATTACCTCAAAGATTTATTACTAGTCAGATATAGAGGTCTTTCTTCTGGTGCTTATAGCCTTTGGATTGCAACTCAATGTACCCACTCTATGATGACAACATTTTTAAGATATTTTGGCGATCTGGCCTCTAAATATGCTTCAGCTTCTTCTAATGCTAATTTTACCAGCCATCATTTCAGACACACCTTAAACACTCTTCTAGATGAAGGAGGTTTAACAGATTTATTGCAAACTGAATGGTTTGGGCGATCAAATCCACGTGATACAAAAGCTTACCAACATACTAGCCGTGAAAAACGGGCATTGATGCTACGCGAAGATATAAAGAAAGGCCGAGTAGGCGGTCAAATAGTAGATAAATTAAAGTCAATCCCAATTACCGTACAAGATGCATTCCTGAAAGCAAAAATTAATGCGGTTCACGATGTAGGCGCTGGCATCTGTGTACACAATTTCGTCCAAACACCTTGCGAGCGCCATTTGCAATGTAGCGCTGATTGCAACGATTATGTTTGGGTTAAAGATGACAAAGGTCGAGTTGATGATTTAAAACGACAATATTCAATGACCATTATTGCACGTGAAACAGCTGAAAAAAAATCTAGCGAAAATAATCCCAAGCGAAGTATAGATTGGCTTACTCATAACGATAAAAAATTAAATACTCTTTCACAACAACTTGCTGACAATAATATTGCTGAATTTGATCCCCATCAATATTTAGAGGAACTTTCCAATGAATAAGCGCTTTCGCAGAATAACCGATAGTGACGTTAAATCAATTATAGCAGACCTTGATCGCTGGGCTGCTGGACAACTCGGCTCAAAGCTCACCTGGGCAACCCTAGAAGAACGATCTGGATTTAGTCGCCAATCTCTCCAAGCTAAAGCTGAAATAAAAGCAGCTTATGATTACGCAAAAAAATCACTAGCCGGTGGCTTAGTCAAAAGCCGAGAGCAAGCTACCCAAGAAAACGAAGAACTCTTGCATGAAGTTCAGCGATTAAAACTTGAAGTTTCTGAATACAAACGCAGAGAACATCTATGGCGAGAGCGTTGGCAACGCATTGCTTTTCATATTCGACAAAAGGGTATGCAAATTCACGAAGTAGACCAACTGACTGAAGAAAGCAAATTAACCGAGAGAGAAACAAGCAATATTTTAAGGCTATTCGACAAAGAAATACCATCATCAGGAAGAATCTAATGAGCAATCAATCTAAAATTATTTTTCTAAATGGTGTAGGTAGCGTCGGAAAAACTTCCATTGCCAAGATACTACAATCCATTTTAGATGAAGCTTATTTACATGTTGGAGTAGATCACTTTATAGACATGCTACCTGAAAAATACATCAATAATCCCGAAGGTATTTCTTTTAAACCACTTCAAGTAAACGACAAGCCTGTAGTCGAAATAAATACGGGTAAGGTAGGTGAAAAAGCGATGAGAGGAATGAGACATGCCATTGCTGCCCTTGCAAATCAAGGCAATAATTTAATTATTGATGAAGTTATTATTGGCAACCAAATGCAAGAGTACATTAAACTTCTTTCTCCATTCCAAGTATTTTATGTCGGTATTTTTGCTCCGCTTGAAGTCCTAGAGGAACGTGAGCGTAGTCGCCAAGATAGATTAATTGGTTTAGCACGATGTCAGTATAATCTCGTGCATCAAAATAAATCTTATGACCTTGAAATTGATACAACCACATTGACACCCCTTGGTTGTGCGGAATTGATTAAAACTAAATTTAATTTATAAATCTCTGGAAATAATTTTATGGTAAAAAAAGAAAATATCGAACAGCATGACTTTGACCCCTATCAGCTAGATAGTGTTCCTCTATTTGAGTCCATCTATGGCAAGAACCTCATATCACTAGGTGGGCTGGCTGCTATTGACAACATGTTCTCAGATTTGAACATAAGAGGATTAAAGGCCTTAGATTTAGGATTCGGCTTGGGTGGCGTTGCATTCTATTTGGCTGAAAAGCATCAAATGAACATTACAGGAATAGAGATACATCCTTGGATGGTTCAATACGCAAAAGACCATGCACCCATAAACGTGTCAAATCCGCTTGAATTCAACACCTACAATAGCTCAAGCCAGCTTCCCTATAAACCTGAAACATTTGATCTGGTTTACAGTAAAGGCGTTTTAAACCATGTTACAGACAAGGACAGTTTGTTTCGTCAAGTTCATACCGTATTAAAGCCTGCTGGCTTACTTGTGATTGCTGACTGGATTTTTCCTCATGCAACAACTGATAGCTCAGCACCCTTAGTTTGTGAAACAAAAGAATCCTATGAGCGGGTTCTGATCGATACTGGTTTTAGCGAAATTAAATTCCGTGACGACAGTAAATCCTTTCTCGGCTATGCCAAAAAATTACTGGAAAACCTGGCCAACAACAAAGACTCCATCAAGCAGAAATATGGAGAAGAACTATTTCAGACCATTCAAAAGCAACATGAGGAGTTGATAGATAAAATCAATCAATGTCAAAAATTTGCAACTAGGATTGTGGCCAAAAAAACATAGTGTGATGCTAGATGTCTTACAAAAGAATTTTCGGATATTTAACCAAGGAACAACAACATGCTTAGAATAGCTCAAACAAAACTATTATTTTTAATATTATCTATATTCTGCTTTTTTAGTTTACAAAATTGTTTTGCTTATAACCTTCATTCCCGTTACGCAAATCAAGGCAATAATTACATAACTTCGATTTACCAAAGAAACAATACTCTATTTATAGGAAGTCAAAATGGTCTTGCCATTAGCTACGACAATGGCACCACTTGGGAAAAGTATAATAAAGAAGACGGCTTAGGTAGCGATGCTGTATGGTCAATTTATGTCGACAAAAATGAAACTGTCTACATTGGAGGGCAATCCTACTTTGCTGTAGGAATTAAAACTAACCAACATTACAGATTTAATAGTTTTTCACCTCCTCCCTATGGAAATTTTGGCGCCGTATATGTCGATGAAAATAAGATCGCGTATGCTTGGGATTCTTCTGACGAATTGTTGATTGGCCCTAAATCCAATGAATATACTTTCCAGCTACATCATTTACCTAAACCTTCTTGTGATGAGCGCTATGTTAAGTTTGATGGGTCAAAAATATATGTTGGCACTGATCAAGGATCTTTTCTTGTAGGCACAAAATCTGGCGACTATTATACTTTCAAAACCTATAAGTTAGAAAACAACTATAATCAACTTCATGTTTCTATAGTAGAAGGCCTTAACGACACAATATACTTATCAGGCGGAGGAGAATATAGTAACCCCATTTATATTGGCAAAATTGATGAGAATGGTTTCCATTATAAAGAATATAATTTCAAACGTGCTCAAGATATCATTTACGTTAATCCTATAACAAAGACCCTGTATCTAAGAGAATATGGGAACGAAATTACTATTGGAACGGTTGTAGATGGCGAGTATAAATTCAAATCATATCCAATAACAGGTATTGACAACCTACTCTATGCCAGCGCTGTATATGTAAATGATGAAGGGATGATATATGCATCGATATATGACAATAATGGTTATAGCATGTACAAGGGACAACTATCCGGAAATAATTTTGTTTTTGATAAAATCCCCAACCCATTTAGAACAAATGACCTATATCGAAAATAATACTACGACGAGACAGGTTGCAATTTTGTTAACTTATTCTTTACAAAGCAAACTCTAAAAAAGTTAAGGACGAAAATAAAATGGTGGAAAAACTTGTAGTAACTTTACATTTTTTTGGTTTAAAAGTCTTTTTGAATTTTAATTTACTATAAATCAGATAGTTGAAAAATTTTTGCAGTAGGAAATTGATTTTATTGCTAACTTCCATTTTAAATAAAACTCCATTGTGCACTTCGACAAACACGAGGTTTGTCGAAGTGTGTTGTTTTTTTCTCATTCAGCTTCATCTATACTATCTTCCAGAACTTTGTACGGGACAAAACTTCCAAAAACAGCACTATTGCGAAATCTATCAGAAATGATTAAATATGAAATTTATTTATCCAATAAAAAGGACTTCAGGAATGAACACTGCATTATTGTTACTGGAAATTCAAAATGACTATTTTCAAAATGGCAGGATACCGTTAGAAAAAAGTTTAGAGGTAAGTTCGAAAGCCCAAAAAATTCTTGCGCTCTATCGTGAAAAAGAACTTCCCATTTTTCATATCCAACAAATTTCTACCCAGCCTAATGCTGCATATTTCTTACCTTGCACAAAAGGAGCTGCCTTTTATCCCAGTGTTGAACCCAAAAAAGGCGAATGTGTGATTAAAAAACACTACCCTAATAGCTTTAAGGATACGACATTACTGAGCCATTTAACGAAAAACAAAATCACCCATTTAATTATTTGTGGAATGATGACTCATTTATCAATCGATGCAACCGTACGTGCTGCATATGACCACGGATTTAGCTGTACCATTTTAGATGACGCATGTGCTGCGCATCCACTAGAATACAATCATAGTCCTATTCCCGCCCAAGAAGTCCACTATGCATTTTTAGCCGCACTTCAATCCAATTACGCTAATATTTTGCATGCGGAAGAGTTTTTAAAAAAAGCAGGGGTCGCTACCATTGAAGCTTTATCATGATTCATCCTATTTATGAGCTTTGAATCCTGCTACGCACCACCCGACCCACTGGTTTGGCAAGGATATGCTGATGTATTACCGCATGCCTATTTTTATCAGCATATTCAGTCCGTGGATTTAACCCTTCATTCTATCAATAAAACAGCTGATATTACTTTTGCATTACTTGGATTTAAATGTGATGAAGGAATACAACGCGACCTTGGCCGTGCAGGTGCTTTCGAAGGGCCAACCGCTATTCGTCAATATCTTGCTAAATTACCTATCCATAACCTCGATATTCATTGTTATGATATAGGTAATATCATTTGCCAAGACCACGATCTTGAAAAAAGCCAAGAAGCGCTTAGCGAAATCATTGCGTTATTACTCAAAAAAAATATACGTGTGATGCTAATGGGTGGTGGACACGAACTTGCCTTTGGACATTATCTCGGAATGAAAAAAGTGTATCCTGCTGAAAAAAAAATCGGGATCATCAATTTCGATACTCACTTTGATTTACATTTATTAGGACCGAGCCACAAAGGCAGTTCAAAAACAACTTTTTATCAAATTGCTGAAGATCATCGAAAAACCCAACGTCGCTTCGATTATAATTGTATTGGCATTCAACATACGCGAAATAGTCGTCAGCTTTTTGAAACTGCTAAAGAATATAAAACACAATTTATCTTGGCTGATGACTTACACCAAGGCTTACAGGAAAAATCCTTTAATTTTATTGATCGTGTCGTTGATGAAAACGACATGATTTATGTGAGCCTTTCTCTTGATGTTTTCTCATCAGCATTTGCACCAGGGGTCAGCGCAACACAACCGCTTGGTTTAAATCCTTGGCATGTCATCCCATTATTGCGTCAAGTTGCTGCATCTGGAAAAGTGATGGGCTATGATATCGCAGAGCTTGCACCTCGTTATGACATAGACCATCGCACTGCAAAATTAGCAGCAATGCTTGTCTATGAAATTATTCACCATCATCACGAACATTATAAAATTTCATGAAAGCGTTGCCTCTCACCGCATCACAATTCCAAAAACGTTTACTTGCCTGGTTTGATCTTCATGGACGCAAACACCTTCCTTGGCAGCACAATAAAACGCCCTATCGTGTATGGATTTCAGAAATAATGTTGCAACAAACACAAGTCGCAACAGTGATTCCTTACTATGAACGGTTCATGAAACAATTTCCAACCCTTGCATCGCTTGCAAAAGCACATGAAGATGAAGTGATGCGCCACTTTGCAGGGCTTGGATATTATAGTCGAGCACGAAATTTACATCGTGCTGCACGCATTATTGTAGAGCATCATCAGGGTGAGTTTCCGCATGAGATCGAAGATATGAAAGCACTGCCCGGTATAGGACAATCCACTGCTGGTGCAATCGCAGCAATTGCTTTTAATCAATCTACAACTATTTTAGATGGGAATGTAAAACGAGTACTGTCACGCTTACACTATGTAACAGAAGCAATCACTGATAAAAAAATAGAACAAGAATTATGGGCGATCGCAAAATACTATACGCCCAACAAACGTACCGCCGATTATACACAAGCCATGATGGATTTAGGTGCAACGCTTTGCACGCCAAAAAAACCATCTTGCGATCACTGTCCTTTTGTAACAAATTGTTTGAGTTATAAACATCAAGCTGTCAATGAAATCCCTGTGAAAAAAATTGTCGCTCAATTACCTGTTAAACAATCAACTTTTTTAATCATCAAACAAAATCAATTGGTTTTTTTATATAAACGCCCCGCAAAAGGAATTTGGGGTGGGCTTTTTAGCTTACCTGAAATTGAAGGCTTACAAGATCAACGTAACATTCAAAAGTTTTGTAAAAATAATTTACAAATTTTACCCAAAACTTTACAAACGCTCTCTCCTTTCCGCCACACATTCACCCATTTTCATTTAGATATTTACCCAGTATTAATCGAGATAACCGAAAAATCACAGCAAAAAATCACCGCTTCTTTGCCGTATTTATGGTACAATTTACGAGAAAACTTAATGGTTGGCTGTCCAAAACCAGTACAAATCTTACTGAAGAGATTGCCTCATGCGAATCATTCATTGCTACAAATTAAATAAAGACGCTCCCGGGTTTGATGCAGCGCCATTGCCAGGTGAATTAGGCAAAAAAATATATGAACATATTTCGAAAGAAGCATGGCAACTCTGGCTTAATCATCAAACCATGCTCATCAATGAACATCGTTTAAGTATGATCGATCCCAGAGCGCGTGCATTCTTGATGCAAGAGGCAGAAAAATTTTTGTTTGGTTCAGGCAGTGATAAGCCAGCACAATATGTACCACAAAAACATTAATTATCTTGACTCAATTCTCTGCTCTTAGTTTAATAAGCATC
>Ga0155583_151_pt1 | contig 13525 bp, 17 predicted proteins | sample RifCSPhighO2_12_FD_107240 | JGI IMG/M metagenome (GOLD analysis project Ga0155583, IMG submission 107240) | Gammaproteobacteria bacterium RIFCSPHIGHO2_12_FULL_38_14 | reverse complement strand
TCAGCCAGACGAGTTCTCGTGGTTTTTGATAGGAGCCATAGATCAGTCCACGATACATATGCAGATAAACAACAACAAAAAACGCCGATGCGCCTGTTGTATGCATAAATCGTAGCAGCCAGCCATATCGAACTTCGCGCATAATATGTTGCACTGATGCAAATGAGCCATCTGCTGTTGGTGTATATTCCATGACCAACCAAATGCCAGTTAAAATTTGCATCACAAAAACGAGCAAGGAAAAAGATCCGAAAAAATACCAAAAATTAAAATTTCGCGGAGCGTAGTACTCACTTAAATGTTTTTTCCAGAATGGCGTCCACGGATAACGTTTATCTATCCATTCCATTAATCGATTTTTTTTATTCAACGTTTTTTCTGACATTCGATTGTTTCACTCCTTGCATAGTCACACTTAACTGATAGAAATTGCACCTTGCACACCGTCTTTATCTTGACCAATCATGATTTCTGTATCACTCACATACATGTGACGCGGAATTTTCAGATTGAGCGGTGCAGGCACATTTTGATAAACGCGGCCAGCTAAATCATATTTAGATCCATGACATGGACAATAAAAACCACCTATCCAGTTTGGCGCAACACTGCCTGGATCTGGTCTGTAAGTCGGCACACAACCAAGATGGGTGCAAATGCCAATTGCAACAAAATATTGTGGTTTAATTGAACGATCAAGGTTTTTACAATAGGCAGGCTGCTGATCTTGCGATGAATTGGGATCTCGTAACAAACTATCAGATTTTGGAATAGAATCAAGCAGTTGTTGATCACGATAGATAATCCAAATCGGCATTCCACGCCATGGGACAGTCAGTTGATCGCGCGGTTTTAAGGTACTGATATCAATTTTGATTGGCGCAGATGCGGCTTCCGTATCAGCGCTTGGCATCCAATATGAAAAAAAAGGTACTGATGCTGCAGCTAATCCTATCCCACCCACTGCTGTTGTCGCTCGACGTAAAAAACAACGTCGGCTTTGATCTATTTCATCCTTCACGCTACGTCCTTATTCGACTTTTATTGTTTTAGGATCACTTTAAAGTCCGTAAGTTTAATCATTCAAAAAAAAGTTGGCTAGTGTTTTTTTAATTCTTTTTTATCGCTTCAAGTGTAATGTCTTTTAACTGGCCTAAAGTATCAAAGGATACATTAAGCGGTGGGAACCAATAAATTGTATTACCAAGCGGTCTTAATAAAGCACCAAGCTTCGTTGCTGTTTTATAAATTTCATAACCTAAACGCATCTCTCCATCAATAACCAAGTCTGCTGCAACCATTGCACCAACCCCCCGCACATTGTGAAGTCGGCCCGTTTTATTGGCAATTTCTTGCATGTTTTGACGCATGATCTCGCCTATTTCCAATGCGCGCGCACAAAGAGATTCTTCCTGGGTAATCTTCAAAACTTCTAGTGCAAGAGATGCAGCCAATGCATTCCCAGAGAACGTATGCGAGTGTAAAAAAGATTTACCCGATTGATAATCGTCATAAAATAAATCATAAATAGCATCTGTCATCAGCGTTGCACTGAATGGCATCCATCCTGCTGTTAATCCCTTAGATAGACAAACAAAGTCAGGCTGTATCATTGCATGATGACAAGCGAGCATTTTTCCTGTACGACCAAGGCCAGACATGATTTCATCTGCAATCAAATGAATACCATGCATTTTTGCAAAATAACGCAATCGTCTTAAAAAATCTTGACTGTAAAATCGCATACCACCCGCGCCTTGCACAATCGGCTCGATGATAATTGCAGTGAGTTGGTGCGCAATAGGTAATAATTTTTCTTCAACTTGATGAAAGACCGCCTCGCAATTTTGCCAAAGTGCATTTTCAGTTGTCTGCACATAAGGCAGAGGAGAAATGAAATGTGTATTGAACAACAAAGGTAAATAAGGTTCACGATAAAGCCCAAGATCACTGACGCTTAAGGCTCCAGCTGTCTCGCCATGATAACCATTTTCTAATGCTGCAAACAAAGTACGTTTCGATTCGCCCGTTATTTTTCGTGCATGCACACTCATTTTTAAGGCAACCTCTACTGCACAAGAACCATCTCCCGCATAAAAAACTTTACTTAATCCCGGCTGAAGCATTGCTAATTGTTCTGATAATTCAACGATAATGTCGTTGCTGGTATTTGCTAAAATAACATGCTCAAATTTTTCCATTTGCTTGATTAAGGCTGCTTTTAAACGTGGATGTCCATGTCCAAGCGATTTACACCACCAACTCGAACAAGCATCAATAATTTTTTGACCATTTTTAAGGTAAAGAAAATCTCCTTGGGCAGAAACAACATGCAAAGGTTTAAACGTTTCATAATCTTTCATTTGTGAGCAAGGATGAAAAAGAGTTTGATGATCTTTTTCTAAAAGAATATTGGTCTGCATAGGGTTAACCAAGTTTTTTTAATCGGTTGACTAGAACCGCACGCTACCATATATTCTAAAATCAGACAATCTCAACAGACATCCCACTCAAAGGCTAAGGAGGCTATTTTTTTATTTTTTGACCGCAACAGATTCATCCCTTTCAGCTGTTGCTCAAATGGACTCCTGTCCATTTGTCAAAAAATAAAAAAATAGCCTCCTTAGCCTTTGAGTGGGATGTTTCTAATCCCGATCAAGTCCGAGAGCGGCATGTCGGCAAAAAGGGCAAAATCTGTAACAACGAAGGAACCACGATGAAAAAAATTTTTAACGATGAAACCGTACAAGCACTTTATGAACGTCCTTTTATAACATTACTTTATGAAGCACAGACCATTCATCAAAAACATTTTCCGGCAGATGAAGTCGAATTATGTTCTTTACTCAGCGTAAAAACAGGTGCTTGCCCTGAAGATTGTGCATACTGTCCGCAAAGTGCGCATTACGAAACAAACGTTACGCGTGAAAAATTAATGAACTTGGATGAAGTATTGAAAGAAGCACGTGCCGCAAAAGAAAATGGCGCATTGCGTTTTTGCATGGGGGCAGCTTGGCGGAACCCACCCAAAAAAGACTTTCCCAAAATCCTTGAAATGATACGCGCTGTCAAAGCGCTCGGCCTTGAAACTTGTGTGACCCTTGGCATGCTTGATGAACCACAGGCACAAGCGTTAAAAGAAGCAGGTCTTGATTTTTATAATCATAATCTTGACACTTCTCCTAAACATTACGAAAAAATCATTAGCACACGCACGTACCAAGATCGCTTAAGTACTTTAGACCATGTCAGAAATGCAAATATTGCCGTCTGCTGCGGTGGGATTTTGGGCATGGGCGAATCACGAGAAGATCGCATACAATTGTTATTGCAACTTGCAAACTTACCCAAACCGCCTGAAAGTATTCCCATCAACCGGCTTATTCCTATTCCAGGCACACCACTTCAACATATGCAACCATTAGATAACCTTGAATTCATCCGCACTATTGCGGTTACTCGCATCATGATGCCAAATTCTATTATTCGATTATCTGCAGGGCGAGGTGAGATGTCTGAAGAAATGCAAGCACTATGCTTCATGGCTGGTGCAAATTCCATGTGGCTTGGTGAAAAATTATTAACAACGCCTAATCCTGAAACCAATAGAGATTTAATGATGTTAAAACGTTTGGGCATCAAAGCAAAAGAAACAGATGCAATATCTACACATTAAAAATAAATTTGAACATCTTGTAAAACAACATGCTTTGCGAAAACGGCACATCATCGCCGAACGAGATGCAAATATATTTAAAATTGATGCCAAAAATTTCACACAATTTTTAAGCAATGATTACCTTGCTTTATCAACACATCCTAAAATCAAAAAAGCTTTTATAAACGGTATACAAAATTATGGCGTGGGCAGTAGTGCATCTGCCCTCGTATCGGGTTATTTTAAACCCCACGCGGCTTTGGAAGATGCATTTGCAACCTTTCTGAACCGAGATAAAGCATTACTATTTAATTCTGGTTATCATGCCAATCTTGGTATCATGACCAGTCTTGCAGATAGAAAAAGTTTGATCGCTGCTGATAAATACATACATGCATCGATTATCGATGGTATTCAACTCTCTCGCGCGCATCATGTACGCTACCGACATCAAGATACTGCACATGCAGAATTTCTCATTAAAGATAAACAAAATAACAAACTTCTCGTCACAGAAAGTATTTTCAGCATGCAAGGCACCATTGCGCCCGTTAAAACATTAGCAAATATCGCTTTAAAACATCAAACACTTTTAATTATTGATGATGCACATGGCTTTGGTGTGCTTGGAAAAAATGGCAAAGGCATTATTGAATATGCCAAACTCACACAACAAGAATCGCCATGCCTTGTCATTCCTTTCGGAAAAGCCTTGGGAAGCATGGGTGCGATCGTCACTGGTGATGCGTCATTGATCGACACACTCACACAATCTGCTCGCACCTATTGTTACAGCACCGCATTACCACCCGCACTTTGTGAAGCAACACGTGCGGCATTAAAAGTGATTGAAGATGAATCATGGCGAAGAGAAAAATTAATTGATCTCATTAAATTTTTTATAAAAGCTGCGAAAGAGCGAAACTTACCACTTGTTTCTGATGATTTGACACCTATCAAAGCGATTGTGATCGGCTCAAACCAACATACAATTGATATACAACATCAATTAATGCAACAAGGGTTTTTTGTATCTTGCATCAGGCCTCCCTCTGTTCCAAAAAATACCGCGCGCATTCGTATTTCTTTAAATTGCCTGCACAAGGAAGAAGAAATCATTCAATTACTAGACTTACTCACCACACACTATGAAGCATTAAACCGTGGAAACGCTCGCTAAACAACAATTGGTTTTTATTCCAGGGCTTGGCTTTGATGCCGCTATTTTTGGCAACCTTTTTTTAAATCACCAGCAATTTTTTTATGATCTTCCCAAAAATTTTGAGAACGAATCTTCACTGATAGAACAAATTAATGGCGATTTACCTCAAGAATCAACATTAATTGCATGGTCTTTGGGCGGACTGATTGCCATATCACTTTGCTTTTTTTATCCGGAAAAATATAAAAGTTTAATTTTAATTGCATCTACCCCACACTTTAATAACGATGCTATTGGCATACCCGCTCCACTTCTTAAACAATTTCAAGCGATGGCGGCTACTGATTTTTCATTACTTTTAAAAAAATTAAATGCACTAGTAACCTTTCCACATCGTCAATTTCATCATCAAATAAAAAAATTTTTATGGATGGAAAACAAGCAAGCTAGCTTTCTTGCTTATTTAAATTTATTAACCAGCATTGATTTACGCAAGCAATATGAAAAATTATCTTTACCCATTTTACAAATTTTTGGCGAACAAGATGCGATTTTACCATTGAATGCTGCCACTTTACTTGCTAAAACCAAATTAACAAAAATCATTCCTCAGGCTAGCCATGCACCCTTTCTCACCCATCCCACAATATGGCACGACCATGTCATTTCTTTCTTGGCAGATCAACATGACTAACATCAAACGTGCATTCAATAGAGCTGCAAACACCTATGATGACTCTATGCTTCAACAAAAAATCGGCGGTACGTTGTTACAATTTGTAGAAAAACTTAATCTTCCAAATCCAATTCGCGTTATTGATCTTGGATGTGGAACCGGCCTAGTCACCGAAAAACTCGCCCAATTATTTCCAAACCAAGAAATACATGCAATTGACATTGCAGACCAACTATTGCAGCTTGCAAAAAAACGTCTTGGGCATACGACCATTAAAATTGATGAAGCTGATTATCATTCATTATCATACAAAAATTATTTTGATCTTGTTTTTTCTAATATGGCACTTCAATGGAGTGAAAATATTTGTGAAACATTAAAAAAAATTAATGGTTATCTTACAAAAAAAAGTGCCTTAGCATTTTCTGTTCCTTTGCCCGGCACGTTAAATGAGTTGAATAATCAATTTGAAATACTACCATTCACCTCACAAAAAATAATAGAAACAACTTTAATGGATCTTGGTTTCAACTTTACTTCGCATGTGGAATCAATCACATTAAGTTTCGACAATACACTTCTTGCTTTAAAATGCATTAAAAATATGGGTGCCAATCAAGTACTTAAACGCACGCAAAAACATTTGAGTAAAAAAATAAATTTTAATCATTTTCATATTTCGAAACTTACTTTTATCATCGCTTATTTTATGGCCGAAAAAAATGAAAAATAATATTTTATTTATAACAGGCACGGATACCAACATTGGCAAAACATATATCGGCGCAGGTTTGCTGCGCGCATTCAAAAAGAAAAGCCTTTCTACAGTCGCAACAAAACCTATTGCATCCGATTGTTTTTTTGAAAAGGGTAAATTATTCAATAAAGATGCTTTGATGTTAAAGCAAGAATCATCTATTCAACTCGATTATGATGCAATCAATCCTTTTACTTTTAAACTACCCATTGCTGCTCATCTTGCAGCACAAGCAGCGAGGCAACCACTTACTTTAAATTTATTGCAACAAAAAATGATGCCTGCACTTCAAACTACTGCTGATATTCATGTGATGGAAGGCATAGGAGGATGGCATGTATTGCTGAATGAGCATGAAACATTCGCTGATTTTATCTCGCATCATCAATGCTTAATCATCTTGGTTGTAGGGATACGCTTAGGCTGCATCAATCACGCATTATTAAGCGCACGTGCAATTTTACAAGACAAAGGAAGATTAATCGGTTGGATTGGCAATTGCATTGATCCTGAAATGAATTATTGCAATGAAAATATTGAAACACTTCAACATGCATTACCTGTTCCTTGTTTTGGAGTTGTTAAACACAATGAAGCGCCTGAGAATGTGCTTGATGTAAAAATGATATTGGATGCCTATTTCAATTTTGTTTGACTACAGAGGCTTCGCCCGATGAAAACGCACGCAATCCATCTCCCGTTTCAAGCAATAAATATCCACGATCATTCACACCTTTTACGACTCCTCGTACAACTTGATCAAGATTTTTCAAGGCAATGAATTGATTTGTCAGCACATCGTTTTCAATCCATTCATTTACAAAAGATGAAAATCCTTCTGTATCGATGCGTTCCAAATAATGAATCAACTGTTTGATCAAACGCACGCACAGTTCATTTCTATCAATCATTTCACCGCTTGTTTTCTGCATGGATGTCCACTCCTGGGTGATTGCAGATGAATCGTCCGTCATATTAACATTCACTCCAATCCCAATCACCGCGGAACAAATTCCATGCGACTCTGCTTGTATTTCAATTAAATTGCCAGATATTTTTTTACCTTCACAAACAAGATCATTTGGCCATTTCACCAATAAATTTTGCAACCCATAGGTTTTTAAGGTTTTTAATACAGCAAGACTGGTCACCAAACTTAAGCCTGCAAGTTCACTCAAATCTTTTTTGAATCGATAAAGACAAGACAAATAAAGATTCGTTCCAAAAGGAGAATGCCAATGACGATCAAATCGACCACGCCCTTTTGTTTGCTGCTCAGCAAGACAAATCACAACGGAATGTTTAGTTTGGATTGATTTCAAATAATCATTTGTGGATGGAAGACTTTCAAAAATTTCTAGCGATACATCTTGTACTGCATCACGAATTTTCACTGCATTGAGTAAATAGAGAGGTTTTTGTAAATGATAACCTTTTCTTTTATTAACTAGAATCAGAACACCATATTCTTTTAGTTTTTTAATACGTTTCCATACCGCGGTACGAGAAATATTTAAAGCACGACTCAGTGCATTACCATCATGACAATGACCATCATTTAAAATGTGAACGATTTCAATTAAACCTTCATGTGATTTTTTCATTTTCTTTCAACAAATTTTGTTAAAATAAGGCCTGCTTCGTACAATAACCAAATGGGAATTGCAAGCACAGTTTGCGAAAAAACATCGGGCGGTGCGAATAACATGCCAATAATAAAGGCACCTAATATTGCATAGGAACGCATTTTAATAAGACGTGAACGACTTACAATGTTTGCAAAAACAAGCACTACCATTGCTATCGGTATTTCAAATACCACACCAAACACCATTAACAATTGAATAGAAAAGCCTAAATATTCGTTAATATCAGGACTTAACACGACACCAACTGGCGCAATACGCGCAAGAAAACGAAAGAGCATTGGGAAAATAATTAAATAAGCAAAAGCCATCCCTGCGTAGAATAAAACTGTACTTGCCAATAAAAACGGCCAAATTAAACGACGCTCATACCCATACAGTGCTGGCGCGATAAAGCACCACAATTGATATAGAAAAAAGGGAATCGCAGTTAAAAATGCAGCAAGAAATGCAAGCTTAAACGGCACCATAAATGGAGAAATAATCTGTGTTGCAATCAAATGGCCTTCCGGTAAAAATTTTAATAATGGATAAGCAAGGATGGTATAGAGGTGATTTGCAAAATATAAAAACACAGCCAATAAGATAAAAAGCACGATACAGGAATAAATGAGCCGCGTGCGCAATTCGGTTAAAAAATAAATGGCTTGGTTGTTACTCGCGTTTTTCTTCATTGGTTTTTTCAACAGATTCAACAAAGCCATTCATTTCATCTTTTACTTTTGAAAAAAAACGCCGTATAGACTTTGTTAAACGCCCCAAGGTAAAAGCTGCGTCAGGCAATTGATCTGGTTTAATAACCAACAATGCAATCAATACAATGACCAGAAGTTCACTGATACTAAAGTTCACTCGCTTTTTCCTTCGTTTTTATTAGGTTCATCATCTTGTAAACCTTTACGAAAATTTCGTATGGCAACCGCTAAATCATTACCTGCATCGCGTAAACGCTGCGTACCAAAAATCATTAATAAAATTAAAAATATTAATACAAGTGAACCAATATTTCGAAAACCCATTTGATCCTCCTCAAACATTATTTTAGGGGCGGATGAGGATACATTTTTATTTTTTGACCGCAACAGATTCATCCCTTTCAGCTGTTGCTCAAATGGACTCCTGTCCATTTGTCAAAAAATAAAAATGTATCCTCATCCGCCCCTAAAATGAGAACAACTGCTCAAACAATCGAGTGGGGAACAATCCACCCAAACGCATAAGCCACTAACAATAAAATAAATAAAACCAGAGATAAGGCAATGCGCCACGTTAATGCTTTCACAATACGATCTGAAGTGCCTTTATCTTTTACCAAATAATACAATGCACTTCCTAGAGCGAAAAAAATAAAGATAAGAAATAAAATGATGATTGCTTTCATGATCAACATACATTACAAATCCATTCTGCGACTCAGGTTGATAGTATATTCAGGTCATAAAAGGAATGCACGAGAAAATGTCTATTCAATTCAAGATTAAAAATTGGAAACTTGCGCTCATCGCGCTTATTTTCTTTATTTTATTCACCAAGCTTGGGTTTTGGCAGCTTTCAAGGGCTCGTGAAAAAACCATACTGCTCGATACTTTTCACACCCGCATGATCCACCCCCCTTTATCAGCTAAAGAAATGAATATAACAAGTGACTTACGGTTTTATAGGGCAACTTTATCTGGCACTTTCGACAATCAACAAATCCTGTTACTGGATAATAAAACTTTTCGAGGTCAAGTAGGCTATGAAGTCTATACACCTTTTAAAGCAATGGGATTAAAATCTGCCATTCTGGTCGATCGAGGATTTATTCCGCTCCCCAACATGAGACGCGACATCCTGCCTGCTATTTTACCGATGACAGGTAAAATACAAATTTCAGGCTTGCTCAATATACCGCCAAATTATGTTGCCTATGGAAAAATGAATGAACGGTCAGACAAAAACCTCAAGCGAATTGAATTTATTGATCTTTCTTTATTGGCTAAACAATTCGGCTATCCATTATATCCTTATATTCTCACGCTTGACCCCAAAAATCCTGCGGCCTACGCCATAGAATGGCAAATAATCACCATGGGCCCTGAACGCCACATTGGATATGCCATACAATGGTTTGCCTTTGCGCTCATCTTATTGATATTATTTGTCGCTCTGAATTGCCGTAAAACTTCAGAGGATTTTCGCTCATGAAGGCTAAGGGTGCGATTTTATTTATTTTTTGACAAATGGACAGGAGTCCATTTGAGCAACAGCTGAAAGGGATGAATCTGTTGCGGTCAAAATATAAATAAAATCGCACCCTTAGCCTTCATGAGCGAAAATCCCCTGGTGAAACATAGAGGACATTGACTTGGCACGATATTGGTTTGCTCAACCAACACCGCATTACCGCGCTAAACTCGCGTTTTTTGCCTTTCTATTAGCATTTATTGTGATTTTATTAGGCGGGTTCACGCGTTTAACCAATGCGGGCCTTTCTTGCCCTGACTGGCCAAACTGTTATGGTTATTTGACTGCGCCCCATACACCAGCGCAAATACAAACTGCGACAGCCTACTATCCGCTCACGCCTGTTAATACACAAAAAGCATGGACAGAGATGACCCATCGATATTTTGCAGGAACCGAGGGCATTTTAATTCTCATCCTTACATTTTCTATTTTATTAACAAAAAAATTTCGAGGAAAAAAGCCCGTTCTTCCTTCTTTGTTATTGATCATTTTGCTTTGCATACAAGTTTCTCTCGGGATGCTCACGGTCACAGAAAAATTAAAGCCTATTATTGTGCTTTCACATTTGTTAACTGGTATTTCTATTTTAAGTGTACTGTGGTGGATTTTTTTGAGTTTGCGCTTCCCGGTTGATCCTTTCATCAAAAAAGCAAATGCACACCTTACGCCATGGTTTTTAATTGGTTTGATTGTCGTCTTTATACAAATTACTTTAGGCGGATGGGTCAGCACACATTCTGCAGGCCTTGCCTGTATTGATCTTCCTTATTGCAATGGGCAACTTATTCCGCAACTTTCATTGAACATGAATAGTGATCTCATCACCATTCACATGCTGCACCGATTTGGCGCTTTTTTTACGGCGGTTTATATTGGTATTTTAGCGCTCTCTTTATTGCGTAATACTTATTTCAAACCATTCAGTGTTCTGATGCTTACACTGCTTTGTTTACAACTCGCGCTAGGAATATTAAATATTCTATGGCTAAGACCAATATGGATTGCACTCATCCATCAAGGTGTTGCAATTCTTTTATTACTGACAATGATCACAGTACTTACAAAAGTGATCTCGGACAATCGACATGGCTTCTATTTGGTCTAATTATTTTATACTTTGCAAACCACGCATCGTCTTGCTCATGCTTTTAACTGCATGGGCTGGGATGTATCTTGCTGCAACAAGCACTATTCCATGGATCTTGTGGATCAATGCCACATTAGGCATAGGGTTCATGTGTGCATCTGCTGCAGTATTTAATCATATTATTGATCGTCGCGTTGATGCACTGATGGATAGAACCAAATATCGTCCGGTGGCAGCAGGTAAAATTTCGCCACTTGCTGCTTTAGTATTTGGTTTAGCGATGGGTACACTTGGTTTTTTCATTCTGTATTTCGGTGTTAATGTTTTAACCGCTGAATTGACGCTCCTTGCAGCGGTAGGCTATGCCGTGATTTATTCAGTTTATTTAAAACATGCAACCTCACAAAATATTGTGATCGGCGGTTTAGCAAGTGCCATGCCACCACTTCTTGGGTGGACTGCCGTAAGCGGCCAACTCGACCCCAAGAGCTGGTTGCTCGTCCTCATCATTTTCACCTGGACACCGGCACATTCCTGGGCGCTTTGCTTGCATCGCTATAAAGAATATGAAAAAGCAGCAATCCCCATGCTCCCGATTACACATGGCATTCCTTTTACAAAATTAAATATTGTATTTTATAGCTTATTGACCATTGCTTGCAGCCTATTACCATTTGCTATCGGCATGAGTGGGAAATTATATTTCATCAGTGTATTGTTACTGGATGCAGGCCTTTTGATGTACGCACTTAAGTTGCAATTTGATACAAAAGACCCAGTCATTGCATTAAAAACTTTTCAATATTCGTTGATTTATCTAACAGGATTATTTTTAGCTATTTTACTCGACCATTATTTATTGATAACTTAAGACATATGAAAACATTATCGAACAAAAAAATTATTTTACTCACCGCTTTTTTTTCAATTACCATGGTTGGATTATTATTTGTATTTCATTTACAACAAGCGCCTGTCAAAACAAGCTTATCGAATGATGCAGGAACCATTTTTCCAAGCGCCCGTGATGTTCAATCATTCAAATTGATTGATGGCACCCATCAAGCATTCTCCAATCAACAATTCACGAATCATTGGACTTTATTATTTTTTGGTTATACGCATTGTGGTAACGTTTGCCCGATGACACTTTCGCTTTTAAATCGCGCCTATCAGCAATTACAACAGAAATATCCCTTGTTGCAAGTTGTATTCATATCACTTGATCCGGAGCGCGATACGCCAGCAGCACTTTTAAAATACACACAATCATTCAATCCGCGCTTCATTGGCGTCACTGGAAAATTACAAGATATTCGAAAATTGCAAAGCCAATTTGGAATTTTTGCAACACAAGATATGAATAACGAGATTGTACACACTTCATCCGTGTTACTCATTAATCCGCAAGGCCAGTGGGCAGGGCTTTTCAAATCAGGGCTTAATGCCAACGAACTTGCGGATGCATTTAAGGAAGCGGTACGCGCTTAAGTTATTTTATAGCTGATGAATGCCTCTGCCTAACGCCCTCGTTTTATGCTGTTTGTGTTTTTCTAAGCCCTCTTGATCAGCTAGTGATTTTTTTTGTAATCCTGGTTGTCGCCTAAACCCTCCAACCGTTTTTTCTGGTCGTGTATCATTCAGTTTTTTTATAATTAATTGCGATGCGATGGCTTTTGTACTTGTATCAGGTGCAACCGGTGCAGCACCGTGCGAATAATTTGCCGCCCAGCTTTTCATGAGGATATGAAATTGCAATTTCTGAAAGTATTTTTCTTTCTCAATTTCTTCGAATGGGATATCAAGATACTCAAACAAACCTTGCAACATTTGATCACGATATATTTTGCTAGTACCAAAATTGGATATAAGCTTGTTTGCCCCTAAATCATCCAGAATCATATTCACTAAATCATCATCGTTATGCGCAACTCGAATAACTTTATCACGATAATGTTTAGCACATTCTTTGCCATCTGGTAAGACTGCTTTTTTTACTTTTTTGATTCCCATTTTCGCCCGTTCCTTCCCTTCTTTTAAAAAACCAAACATACTTGTTTGAGCACTTTGCTTTAATTCCTCACGTTTTTGTTTTTCTCTCTCTTCTTCTTCTATTTCTTCCTTTATTTTTTTCTCTATATATCGCTGTGTAACTTCAATTAATTTTTCTCGTAGACTCTTCGGTTCAAAAGATGATTGCATAAAAAAGGCTCCTCTATTCGTGATAGAATGAACCCCAGTCTACCGATCAAAAATTAAATTAGTCTTAAATGACAGGTTTTGTTATGATAGCGCGCTATGTTAAGTCGC
>Ga0155583_161_pt1 | contig 13545 bp, 13 predicted proteins | sample RifCSPhighO2_12_FD_107240 | JGI IMG/M metagenome (GOLD analysis project Ga0155583, IMG submission 107240) | Gammaproteobacteria bacterium RIFCSPHIGHO2_12_FULL_38_14 | reverse complement strand
CTATACAAGTTTATTACAAAAGGCAGCCCAGCCGAAAATTATCTCTGTCCTATTTTAAAAGAGATCATGGACGATCCTGTAATAGCAAACGACGGTCATACCTATGAAAGAACCGTGATTGAAGGATTAATTGAAAGAGGTCAGAAAAGTCCATTCAATCGAAATATAACGCTTAAAGGAGATGCGCAACCTAACTTTGCGTTAAAAGGGTGTATTGATGCATTTATTCAAGAACATGAAAGAGTGCATGAACAACAAAAAAAAGAAAAATTAAAACAGGCAAGAGAAAAAGCTGATGCAATTTTAAAAAATCAGTATCCTAAACTGTTTAATCATTTTGAGGGCCACAAACAATCATCAAAATCAAAACAAAATGGAAAAAACGATGACCGTGATTTTTTGCGGCAGAGCATTTAAATCCCGTCACTCATTTTGTGTAACTGCGATTTTTATAACAACATTTCCCGCATTTCAGTGATGGCTTCTTTATAAGAGTTGTGATGAAAAATCGCAGAACCTGCAATAAACATGTCGGCGCCATGATCTGCAATTTGTTTGATATTTTCTTTTTTAACGCCGCCATCTACAGCAAGACGAATATCTAATTTGCTATTTGTAATGAGCGTTCTTACTTTTTTTATTTTCGTTAATGCAGATGGAATAAAAACTTGTCCGCCAAAACCAGGATTAACAGACATCATCAGAATAAGATCAAGCTTATCCAACACATATTCTAAACAATCTATTGTGGTAGCAGGATTTAAAGCAAGGCCTGCTTTACAATGGTGATGTCGAATTAAATTAATACTGCGATCAACATGTTCGGATGCTTCAGGATGAAAAGTAATTTGTGTTGCACCGGCATTTGCAAAATCAACAATGAGTCTATCCACTGGTTTTGTCATGAGATGCACATCAATCGGTGCAGTGATGCCATATTTTCTTAAGGCTTCACAAACCATAGGGCCAACCGTCAAATTAGGAACATAGTGATTATCCATGACGTCTAAATGAAGCATATCAGCGCCAGCATCTATGACTTTTTTTGCCTCCTCTCCTAGTGTTGCAAAATTGGCTGATAATAAAGAAGGGGCGATAATGTAAGGTTGCATAAATAGGTTCCAATAGCTGTTACGAAAATTTTTGTTACTCTCCAGGTTGTCATCCTGAGCGCAGCGAAGGATCTGCTTAAATTCTTCATGATCATGACAAATGATCTCGATAGCAAATATTAATCAGATAGTGATCCTTCGCTGCGCTCAGGATGACAACCTGGAGAGTAACAAAAATTCTTGTTCTGTATTCATTTTATCATGATACTATTTGTTATGATGACGGATCAAATTTGTATTCATTGCATCATTTCTGGCAAAGTCCAAGGCGTGTGGTTTCGTGCTTCCACAAAGGCACAAGCAGATGCCTTAGGATTGACGGGGTGGGTGCGTAATTTATCGGATGGTCGCGTGGAAGTGATGGCTTGCGGCGACCCAAAATTAGTTGACGCACTTAAGGCCTGGTTTAAAATTGGTCCGCGCCTTGCGCGTGTCGATGAATGTATCAGCAATGACGTACCGGTACAAACATTCATTGGATTCCAAGTGTTATAGTTTTTATTCTACTTCAATCATTTCAAAATCATCTTTTGTGGCACCACATTCTGGGCATTGCCACGCAGGCGGGACATCTTCCCATCGCGTACCTGGGGCAATACCATCTTCTGGCCAGCCTTTTTCTTCATCGTAAATAAAACCGCAAAGTAAGCACATGTATCGTTTGTATGGCATTTTCGCCTCTTCTGTGTGTTTCTTTCAAATTAGTGGCTAGTTTAAAAAGATGACCTTATAATGTCCACTTTTTCTTGAAAGGCTATCTTATGGACTCAAAGCAATTGTACGAGCATGCAAAACGTTACATTCCGGGTGGTGTGAATTCTCCTGTGCGTGCTTTCCGAGGTGTTTCGGGGGATTATCCCCTTTTTATCGAGCGCGGATTTGGGGCGTGTTTGGAAGATGTTGATGGCTGTCAATACATTGATTATGTGATGTCATGGGGCCCTTTAATTGCAGGCCATGCGCACCCAAGCATCATCAAAAAAGTGCAAAATATGCTTCAAAAGGGTTTGAGCTTTGGTGCACCCACAGAAGTAGAAGTGTTATTAGCACAAGAAGTGCAACAACTGATGCCATCAATAGAAATGGTGCGTTTTGTAAATTCGGGTACAGAAGCGACCATGAGTGCAATTCGTTTGGCACGCGGTTTTACTAAACGAGATAAAATTCTTAAATTTTCAGGTTGTTATCATGGCCATGCGGATAGTCTTTTGGTTGCAGCAGGTTCAGGTGCATTAACCTGTGGTATCCCAGGTTCTGCTGGCGTGCCAGAAAGTATAGCGCAGCAAACTTTAATCGCACCATTCAACCGCTTAGATGAAGTAGAAGCACTTTTTTCAAAATATGGTGAAGAAATTGCAGCAATTATCGTTGAGCCCGTTGCTGCCAATATGAATTTAATTCTTCCACAAGAAGGGTTTTTAAGTGGTCTTCGTAAGCTTTGTGATCGATATCAAAGCTTATTAATTTTTGATGAAGTGATTACTGGATTTCGCCTTGGATTGGGGGGTGCGCAAGATTATTTTCAAGTAAAACCCGATCTTACAACGCTTGGTAAAATTATAGGCGGTGGGTTTCCTGTCGGTGCATTTGGTGGACGTGCTGATATTATGGCGATGCTTGCACCGCTTGGCCCGGTTTATCAAGCGGGGACTTTGTCTGGCAATCCAATAGCAATGACTGCTGGCCTTGCAACACTTGATTTGATTAAAGCACCGCAGTTTTATTCTCAACTTGAAGCAAAAACAAAGAAACTTGTGGATGGTTTAAATGATCACGCTCGTGCTGCGGATATTGCTTTTCACGCGCGATCCATTGGTAGTATGTTCGGATTATTTTTCACAACACAAAAAAATATAATATTTGAAGAAGATGTCAAACAATGTGATATTCAACGCTTTCAACGCTTTTTTCATGCGATGTTAAAAGAAGGTGTTTATTTAGCGCCATCTGCCTACGAAATAGGCTTTGTTTCATCTGTTCACGAAGAAAATGAAATCAATCAAACCTTGCTTGCTGCTTCGCGAGCTTTTTCAATATGTTGAGGAACATCATATGCCAGGAATAGAGTACGTTACACCTTACACAAAATTATCATCAAAAGACATACGTGAATTAATCGCACAAACGCCAGGAGATGTCGAGGCAAGAATTGAATTGATTTTACGATCATCTCTTTCTGGAAATGGAGCAACATTAGTTGAAGATAAAGAGGCGTATGATGTTGCAGAAGCAGGATTAACATTTCAACCGGGACATCCCATTTTTAATTTAATTTCCGGATGTTACTGGTATGATGAGAAGGATAAGAAGAGTCTTGATATTAAAAACATACGTGAAAAATCGCTAAAACATTTATTATCTGCATTACGTTCAAATGATGCCGCCATTCAAAACCACACCGGTTTGTTTGACACCTTGAGAAGGTGCTATGCAATTGACCGGGATTTCATTAAAGCTTCAGCTTGGTTATTGAAGCTACTGCATTTAGGATTTAAGAAGGCGGAAGATAGCTTTTTGTTAAAGAAATATGCTTTTTTACGAATAAAAGACCCAGATCCCGCAGTGAAGCGAATATCAATTATGTCTGAAATGATATTGATGATGGCCAATTTTATGGGGCTTGATTTTCCAAAAGACAATAAAATAAAATTTTTGGATGGGTGTGGCTCACCGTTCAAGGCTGATTTATCAGCTGCATTTGAAGCAACCAATAATTTTCAGAATCTACAAAGTGATAGCGCTCCCATTTCAAAAATCATTGATCATGCCATCAAAAATGATATGGAGGGGTTGTATGATTTTGTCATCTATTGTTTTGAGTATCAAATTATATCAGATCCAATTTATATTGAAATGTTAAAACGAATTGCAAAAAAAGCAGATCAAACTTATCAAGACAAAGCAAATTATAAACTCTTTCTTTATTATTTTGGGAAAGAAAATGGCGATGAATGCGAGCGATGTTACAATCGGATATCATCATCATTTAAAGATTTTAAAGTTAGTGATTTTCAAAGCATGACACAGTCTGTGCGTGATGAAATTTGCTATTTTATTTTTAAACGATTTTTTGAAAATAAAAACCACCAAGATGCTTTGCCCTTTCTTGCGAATGTAAGCGACCCTCAATGTTTTGATGAGGCGCTTTTTGAATTTTTTCATCAAGATCAGCGTTTTGAGCGTGATTTCGCACTATTTCAAATGAAATGGGAAGTCATGCAAAAAATATTCACGTCTTCCAAATTGAATGAATCGATTGTATCTAAAGCAAATCAAGAAATAAAATCAATGGATCATCCCGCATATTTTACATTTATTGCAATGCATAATGTTATTTCATTATTTGATGAATTTAAAGATGAAAGTAAACAAGTAGTCCAGCAAAAACTACATCTTAAAATGTATGATGTTTTAAGATCGGGCGAAAAAACCCGTACACTATTTACGAATGAAATAAAAAATTATATTCAATTGTTTAATTCACCCATGGGATATTATTTACCCACAAATACATTAGAGATTATTCATACTATTTTAAATACCATTCAAAAAGGGTATCAATTATTTTCCCGGGATAAAAAATATCAATATGCAGCGTCACAATCAGTAATGATTTTGCAAACCTTGGAGCAGAAATTACAAGCTTATATGCTGGTTCCTCAACCCATGTCTCAAGAACCTGTTATTTTGCCGCCATCTTCTTCGCAAGAGGGTAGCTCTTACGTGCCCCCAGGTTTTCAGCCAGGCGCATCACCTTTTTATTCAGCACCACAAACAATGCAGCAACCTTTGCTGTTTACGTCACCTAATGTTCTTGCGCTTCAGCGCCAAGTATCGGGACTGGATTTGGGCCAAACACCTGAGACAAATCGTTATATAGTAGGTAACCTAGGTTAAGCGACTAGCGAGTCGTCTTTGCGAGCCCAGCGTTTTTTTGCTGGGCGCGGCAATCTAGGGGATTTATAGCATATTTCTGGATTGCTTCGTCGCTAATGCTCCTCGCAAAGACGGGTTATCCTACCTATACAATTTAGCTACGTTTATCTGAATCGTTATACATAGTAATTATTCTTAAGATTTTCTTAAGATGCTTATGCTAATTTCAAAAATATAACAAACATAAAATGGATAGTGAAATGCAGGAGGCTTATGCACGCACGTTTGTTTAACCGCGCGAAATCTAAACTGCACTCAGTTGTTAGTACTATTCAGGAAACCTGTTCGCAAACAGCAACTTTTGTCAAAACAATTTATGAAACAGAACCCATCAGTTCTGAAGATCTCGTGCAAAGTTGGGAGGGAGGGTCACGCATATCCGATCCTGCAAACGTTACCTTTCTCTGTAGATCATCTGACACACGACAATTATTGAAGAAAAATTTTCAGAAAAATTTGTTATTTGCTGCCCCTATTTTGACTTATGAAATATTTAAATATTATTTCTGTGATAGCCTTTACAATCCACAGGAACAAGCTGACGAAGCATGGTCTGCGTATCTAGTTTATCGATCGGCATATCTCACTAATCTTGGATTAAGCGCGTGGTTTTTTGGGCCAGCTTATGTAAAACTAATCTTCAGTTCAATGTTTACTAACATGAATGTGGGGAATGTTGTTGCAAAAGAACATCCTCATAAACATAGTCATCATTGCGGATGCCCAGATCCAGAGATTTTAATTGCTAACATTAAAAGCCCAGTGATGTATTTTATTGATACGCAAGTCCTTTGGTTTCTTTCATTTGTTTTACCGCTCGGGAAATACTTTACTTATTTGCCTCAAGCATATATTGATGGCCGCGCATTAACAGAATATCTTTATAGTAATCAATGTTTTTTGCATAGACAAAAACCGCTTGCTGAAAATTCGCCTTATATTTTGGGGCAAGGTCTTGTTTTTCGCGTACTACTTGACCTTTTATATTTAGCGATCGGTATACAAAATAAAATGATATATGATGCGCTCAGTTTTATTTTATTTCCCGCATTTATCATGATTTCACTTTTGCGCGATAAACCTTTACCTGGTAAGGCTGCCAATGATCCCCTTTATTATTTTCACATGATATTGAATACTTTTTTAGATATATTGTCGAAACTGATATTGGGTGAATTAAAACAGCCGAGTAGTAAATGTGATTTAATTGTTATTCGAGCGCCCAAAAAAATAGATGAAGTTACTAAAGCAAGCGATGAAATCAAAATTATTCGAAATCACATATTATTGTGTCTTGAAAAAATGTCTCTTTGTGAAGATCGAGCTTATGTTGTATCCGGTGAATATTTATTTTATATCAATCAAAAGAAATTAACTTGCAATCCGGTTAAATTAAAAAAAATTGATGAATTATTTCGACTTGAAGAAGCATTAAAAATTAAATTTTATTTAAATCAAGATGAAAATGCTAAATGCTTGATTAGGCATTTAAACGATGAACAGTTGCTCAAAATCACAGAAATAACGGGCCATACAGGATATTTTTCTTGGGAAAAATTGTATGGGCATCTTTCAGGTTATCCGCCTATTCGATTGATCATCCAGCGGATTGTTAGTAATACTTATCCATCATTTGACCAAGTAGTAAAAGAACCGGCCATCAAAAAATTCCTTGATTTAAATGCTTCAATTATTCGTGATAAGCTTTCAGAAATCCAATGCATGCGTGAAACAACATGGTGGCCGCCTTATCATTTAATTAAATCAACATTAGAATGTTATACGCCTAAAGGTTATATGGGCACGAAAATGTTACTTCAAATTATATTATTTGATAAGTTTGAAATTGTACTGAAGAATATCAATGACTTGCTTTTAGCTTATCAAAAACAATATCAGATAAATGTGGATCAAACAAAATTAGAAAAAGAACGTGCAAAACAGGTGATGGTGCTGCATGATCAATCTGCTTTTGATGAAAATAAAATACATGAGCAGTCAAAAAAATTAATAGTAGAAGATTATTTTTCTGGTGAAACATCCCCACATTCTGATTCAGCTGAATGGGAAGTTGTACCTCAAGCGCCGAAAAAACATCGTGGACCTGTAGCTTCTGCTACTCGTTTTTTTAAAAAAAATATCTTGCCTTCTCTCGCTCAGCCAGTAAAAAAAGAAAACACCACGCTTCGCGTTAGAAAACAATATCAACATGAATAGGGCTTCAGTACACTGGGGCTAAGCTTTCATTTTTAAAAAGTAAAGCGCAGCGAGACGGAGTCGAGCGAGCCATTTTTAAAAATGAAAGCTTAGCCCCAGTGTACTGACTCCAAACTAAGCAAATGGTTTCACAACAACTAAAATAACAATGAGTGCTAAAAATAATACGGGAATTTCATTGAGGATACGATAAAACGCATGACTGTGTCGGTTTTGATTGATTTTGAATTGATGTAGCAAAACGCCAAGATAAATATGATAAAGCACCAGCAAAAACACTAAGCCAAGTTTAAGGTGCAACCATGTCATTTCCATGTAGTGAATTTCCATGCTAAGCAGCCAAAGACCGAAGAAAAGTGTTAGAAGAGCACCTGGTGTTGCAATGCCATAATAAAGTTTGCGTTCCATGATTTTGAAGCGATCAATACTGATTTGATCTTTAGCCATTGTATGGTAAACAAATAAACGGGGTAAATAAAATAAGCCACTAAACCAAGTGACCATGAAAAAAATATGAAATGATTTTATCCAAAGCATGCTGAATTCCTTTGTATTTTGAATGCGCATTATCTACCAAAGCTTGGTATAGAGCCAGCAGTTCAAGCGCCATAAATAGGGCTGTCGCATCAGGGATTAAATGGCAAGACCCCTGAACAGCTTATTATTCATCAACGAAATATATAACCTTTACAATTGCGAGGCCGCGTAGCGTTTGGCCGAAGCAATGACGGGCGACTTTAATGCGACACCCCTTGCGTCATAAAACCGAGGCTCCAAATTAGCCCAAAATCTGTTATGATGATGGCCAATAAAATGAGGATTTTATGACTGCACCTATCCTATTTACAGAAAGTGCTGCAAAAAAAGTATACGCACTCATCAAAGAAGAAGGCAATTTTAAGCTTAAGCTTCGTGTCTACATCACGGGTGGCGGTTGTTCTGGCTTTCAATATGGTTTTACATTTGATGAAATTATTCAAACAGATGATGAAGTCATTCATAAAGAAATCGCTTTAGAAGAAGAGGGCGGTGAAGGTGAAACAGGGACGGGTACCGTGCAATTATTAATTGATGCCTTAAGTCTGCAATATTTACAGGGTGCAGAGATTGACTATAAAGAAGATATTGAAGGCGAACAATTTATTATCCGTAATCCCAATGCAAAGACAACTTGCGGTTGTGGTTCTTCTTTTTCAGTAGAATGAGCTCTTATTTTTTATCGCTTTTATCGCCTACTTTACTGAAACTTTTGACTGTTACTACTCCATTTAAAAACTGTAAGTCGATTTCAGCCTCATAGGTTTTCCATTGTGCGCTTGAGCCAGAAATACCGGCAATATTAATATCTTCAGTATTGGTTGGCTCACCTAAAATAGCGACCACTTCTTCTTTTTTCATTCCGATATGAATTTTATCAAAATTCTCTTGCGTTATTTTTGAGCAGGCAAATAGAAATAAGCCAAGTAGAATCACGAGTAATATTTTAAAACCTTGTTTCATTTTTTCCTCCATGAATTACATATTTTCGCAAAATTTCATCCTATCATCTACAAAGATATCATCTATAGAACATTTAAAAAAGTAGAGATAAACCAAATGAAATCGTATTTTCACTGGCTGATTCATCTTGATTCAATTGCAAATTTTTAAATGCACCATGGTTTCGTTGATATTCATACTCTGCATAGACGTTGAGCCCGGGCATGAGTCGATAGTAAGGTTTGATCGCATAACGCATTTGATTCAATCCACTACCCAATTGAGCGCGCGTAACTGTTTTTGAAGCGAGAATGCCACGGACTTCTAATCTCAAGAAAACATTATTCGTAAGCTGCGTATCACGAGCAATTTCAGCATCGAGTTTTGCACTACCGCCATAATAATAAGCTCTAAGATCAGTCTCGATAAAATAAGGAAATAATCCTTCTAGACCTATTCCGGGTTGCCAATAGGGAACAACGGCAGGACGATAAAAATAATTAATCCCACCTTTTATCGCCCAAAATTGCGAGAGAAGATGCCAATAAAAAATATCAATATCAGCATTTTCTACACGGCCTTTTTCAATTTCTGCTTCCTTGGTTAGTAATTCTAATTTGTTATAGTCGGGTCCGTATAAACCTTTGTAAGAGATGTTTTGCACATGATGAAAGGGATCAGCGCTCACCTCTAATGCAGTTGCATGATAAAAACCACGGGGATGTCCCATAGGATGCTCTACCATTTTTTTAGCTATGGGTCTTACTTCATCAATGCGTACAATTGGTCGATTGACATATGCCGTATTTTTCACAATATCTTCGGGTTTAATTTCTTTTTTGACGACTTCAAGTAATGTTGAATATTGCACGACTCGTGACATACCACCAAGCATGTGATAAAGCAAATGACAATGGAAAAACCATTGTCCGCTTGCATCTGCATCAATATCAACAACAATGGTCGCACCAGGTGGAACATCAATGGTATGGAGTAAAGGGTCATACTGTCCTAGCCCTTTTCGCAAAATAAACCAATGACCATGAATATGCATGGGGTGATGCATCATGGAATCATTCATGAAAACCAAACGGTAGCGTTTATTGGGTTCGAAGATGATAGGTTTTGCTTTATATTCTGGTATGCCATTAATAAACCAAATGTACCGATCCATGAATCCAGAAAGTTTCATGTTAATGATTTTGGCAATGGGTTTATGGGGATCATTGGTTGGAACAGCAGCGGTCATAGATTGATAGGGCGTTCCAGGTGTGGTTTTTGCCTGTTGATTATTTTCTGATGGAGCTTGATGCATCATGTTCATGTGATGTCCGGTATGATGCGATTCACTCGACATGTCGCCATCGCTTTGCGGTGTACGCATCATGTTTTCCATCATTTCTCTTGATGTGGGTTTTGGCGTTTTAAAAGGCTTGATGGTTTTAATATCGATGGTTTGCTTGCTTGATGTGACTAAAGCACCAATTGCTGCACCTTGTGTATTGAGTGCTTCTGCATAGATGACATAAGGTTTATTTTGTTGAATGCGTACTAAAACATCATATGTTTCACCTGGCGCAATGGTAAAGTCATTCACTGGATAAGGTTTAACGTCATTTCCATCGACATGCACCATTTGCATAATAGTCTCTGGAATTTTGACGTGAAAAATTGTACTTGCGCCAGCACCAATAAAACGTAAACGCACCACATCACCAACTTTCACGTTTATGCGCCAAGGATGAGCATTGGTATAGCCATTCAATAAAAACGCATCGTATGCAACATCTGAGAAATCGTAAATGCCCATACGCATGGTTTGCATCATTTTATAATCACTTAATAATAATTGTCGTTCTTTTTGATTTGCCTGTCGGTAATCGTGGAGAAATCGAGCAAGCGAAGGTTGTAGTGGAAAACGCGGAGAATAATAATCACCTTCTTTTTTGAGGTTTGCATAAATTTGATCGGGATAGGTATTGCTCCACTCAGATAAAACGATTACTTGATCTTGATTGTATCGATAAGGTGGTGGTTTGGGTGGATCAATAATAATTGCACCATACAATCCTTGTTGTTCTTGTAAACCTGCATGCGAATGATACCAATACGTCCCTGATTGATGCAGTGTGAATTGATAATGAAATGTTTGTCCAGGTTGTATGCCATGTTGTGTAACTCCCAACACACCATCCATTTGCCACGGCACTAAAAGTCCATGCCAATGAATAGCCGTTTCTTGATCTAATTGATTGTGAACATCAATTGAAACCGTTTCACCCTGCTGAAAATGTAAAGTAGGGCCTGGGATTTGGTTATTGATGGCCATTGCTTTACGTGGTTTTCCGCCAAAGTAAACGGTTTTATACGCAACGGTTAAATGAATATTTTGGGCTGCAAATAGGGGTTGGATGATAAAAAAAATAAAGACGAGATAATAAATTCGATGCTGAAAAATTCTCATTAAATTATTCCATTAATTTGATTTACACTAAAAACGATTAAAATTGAAACAAATACTACTATAAAAAATCGAAATAAGGTTGAAATGAAATCGTAGCCATGAAATGGGATAGGAATATTTGGTTCTATGTCACGTGTCTTAAACCACTCTTTGCCATAGAAAATAAATATTTCTTCACCCCGCTTAATTAATCGTGTTGCACGAAATGTAATGATGTGACGATCTTGATCGAAAATGAAAGATGCATTGGGTTGCGGAGCATGATTGTAGATCGCACCATAACCTAAAGGCAATAATTTGTAATCTGGTTTGTGAATAAAATAATAATTGATGACATCATCGTGATTATCAATGATTAAAGTGTGACATTCCTCAATGATTGCACCCGGTTTGATTTTTTGATTAGCAAAAACACCATAACCATGTACGGGTGATTTTTTAACGGATAATTTAGATGATAATAAAGATGATGCTTTCTTCTTCATTGTCTCAAGATAGGTAAAAAATCACTTGAGGTCAATAAGGTGGGCCAGGGCAGGGTTAGTGCATTAAAGTCATCCGTCATTGCGAGGCCGCGTAGCGCTTTGCCTCGCAATGACAGGTGACTTTAATGCGACAACCCTGGGTGAGTACGGTTACTTTCTTTCCACGAAGCAACATTACTGATATAATTTTAAAAATTACATGGATGAGGTGAAACATGGCAGTTTCTACTTTAATGATCGTGCTCCACGCCTGTATTCCAGCTGTCTTTTTGATAATAGGCGGGATGATTGGTTCTGTTTATTCCCTAAACGCGAAAGCAAAAAGCATCACGCAGCATTTAGTTTCTGGTGTGGTCTTTGCAGCTGTTGCGGTTGATTTATTACCTAACATTCTTGCATCTGGTTCGCCTATCACTGTAGGTGGCGGCTTTTTGGTGGGGGTCATTGTCATGTTAAGCCTAATGGAGCTTACCCATCGCTTAGAACATCGTGATGAAACCTTAAAAAGTCTTTTGCCAATCGGATTGCTTTTTGCAGTATTGATTGACATGTTTGTAGATGGCATATTGATCGGTATTTCCTTTTTAGCAGGAACAGAAAGCGGTGGGTTAATTACCTTTGCTTTAACCACCTGCGTATTCTTTCTAGGTATTGCTACATTTACTGTTTTAAAAGAACGTTTGGTTGCGCTCCCTCAGCAAATTATTTGGATGATATTATTAGCGGTTTCAATGCCCGTTGGCGCTTTAATTGGTAGCACGGTTATTAAGAGTCTTCCCGAAGCGTGGCTTATTGAAACGTTAGCTTTTGGTGTGGCAGCACTGTTATATCTTGGTGCAGAAGAGTTGTTGGTCGAAGCGCACAAAGAAGAAGATTCACCATGGATCACATCTGCTTTTTTTATTGGCTTCCTTGCTATTTTATTGTTAAAACTTTAGAAAGTTGGCGTAACGCACTTTTGATTACTTTTGTTCCTGAATAGAGTAAAACGCAAACGAGCATTAACCCAATAATGATATCTGGCCATCGACTATGTGTTAAAGCAACTAAACCTGCTGCAATTAATACTGAACAATTAGCAATCATGTCATTACGAGCACAAATCCAAGCAGAATGCATATTAATGTTTGCTTCACGATGACGAGTGAGTAAATAAAAACAGGTGGTATTTGCGACGAGTCCAAGGCCACTAAAAATGGCCATGATCTCAACGTAAGGAACCCCACTGCCAAATATCATTTTGTAACTTGCTTCTAGCAGTACAATGATTCCAAATGAGGTGATAATGATACCTTTAATCAATGCTGCTTTTGCAAGCCATCTGCCACCGCGTCCCGCTGCATATAGGCTAATCGCATAAGCAATAGCATCGGCTAACATATCGGTGGAATCAGCGAGCAAAGAAGTAGAGCGCGCTAAAATACCCATACTTGCTTGCACGAGAAACATCACGGAATTAATTATTAAAACAATCATTAACACATTTTTTTGTTGTGCTACATGTTGTTCAGGTGAACAGCAACCATCACTCATTCATTTACCCTCTCATTTTTATGGAGCTATTCTAGCAGAATTGAGAAGAATTTGCCAAAAAAGTAAAATTGATATCCATAAGCCTAAGACAGCGGAAGCGACTGACCTTAAGAAAGCGTTAATCATTGTGTGTTTGACTATTGGCCAGAGGCGGAATCGAACCGTCGACACAAGGATTTTCAGTCCTCTGCTCTACCGACTGAGCTATCTGGCCAATTGATTGAGAGATGCTTATTAAACTAAGAGCAGAGAATTGAGTCAAGATAATTAATGTTTTTGTGGTACATATTGTGCTGGCTTATCACTGCCTGAACCAAAC
>Ga0155583_106_pt3 | contig 13672 bp, 15 predicted proteins | sample RifCSPhighO2_12_FD_107240 | JGI IMG/M metagenome (GOLD analysis project Ga0155583, IMG submission 107240) | Gammaproteobacteria bacterium RIFCSPHIGHO2_12_FULL_38_14 | reverse complement strand
TTTTTTACCTATTTTTCTCTTATCGCTCTATATCTGTCAAAAGATGCTTTTTGCCATTTTGCATAACTAATACTTCCATCAGCAAACTGATTCAACTTGTAACGTTCATCTTGAGTTAACTTTGAATTCGATTTAATTATTGTATGATCATCTGCGGAATAAAAAAGCGCAAAAGTAAAACGTTCGATTTCACCTTTTGCTTTACGTACCCTATGTTTTGTTGCTTTAATACGATCATCGGAAATCAGCTGACCAAATTCACCCACTTGAAAAAGTAAAATTTCTTTTTCTGAAGAATTGATTTTTTCAAATTGATCTCCATCGCTTGGAACAATATACAAACCAGCTTCATCCGGCTCGTTAATCTCTACTCCTTCACGAAAATAATAAGCTGGAATTAATCCTGTAAACACGCCATGATCTAAATGGGCTCCACACCAATTAGGATTCTCATTGGTGATATCGCTTTCTTTATCATAATGCAGCATCCTGCCATATCCGACTAATTTATTATGCTCAAGTCCAACATGATCATTTAATCCAATAATGTTCAGAAGCATTTTCCCAGTATTAAAAATTAATTCTCCTAATTCTAAATATGGGGTTTGCAAATCAACTTCTAAAGGCCATTTATTTCTAACATGATCTGGAACAAAGGCATAAAATGAGGCTTTTTTATCATCAACTTGCCAGACGCCATCCTTGTTTTTAAACCACTCAGCACCGAGCTCATAACCTTCCGTATCACCACAATCTCTATTTGGAGCATATTTTTGTTTAACAGATTCATGAAGTTTCGCAAACATTCGTGCTGCTTTTATATAGGCGCGGGATTTATTTTCAAACGCTGGAACATCTCGAATACCAACAATTCCCTTTTGGAGTAATGCCGTTTTTAAATTGGTAAGAGCATCTATGTTCTTAGTATCGTTTAAATCATAAAAAGAAATTATATCAAGCTTCACAAGCTTAACCCCTTGGGCGAATGGTTTGCCTCGTCATATGAAATTAAAAAATAAAGCGGTTGAAAAGAATTAACAACTACATTTAAAGTGACTTAATCAGATTAACCCATTCGCGCTACAGTTTTATTTTTATCAGCAACTCTTTGACGTTCTCTTATTCATTTCCATGCATTAATGTTTTAACAGCAATGTCTTCATCTATAGTTGGCCAATGTACTCCGATACCATGTCCTATAAGGCGCCAATTATTACGATCTATTTCGTTCGCATCTCGTAATTTTGGAAACCATTCTAGTGGAGCAGAAATTTCTCTGCCATCAGCTAAAACAAGATGCAATGAAGTTTGAGTAAAACTTACATCAACTGCATGATCATCAAATTTAATTGCTAAAGAAGTCATACCATTTCTCCAAAAATAGTGCGCTATGCTCAACGACGATTACTCTTATTTTCGCTAATTCATGGCTTCTGAAGCCATAGGAACTTGCTAAGTTCACTGGGTTTAACCAAAATTTAGCCACATTATCACCATATTCAACGTGTATATGTGGAGGTTCATTCCCCTCCAGACTAAAAAAGAAAAAACGATATCCTTTAAATTTTAAAACAGTTGGCATTATCTAGTCTGCTTTTTTAATCCTATTGGTAGTTCATTAAAACAGCCGTTATTTGTACTGCATGATGTTCTAAAATTAACATTTGAAACAGCCTGATTTCGGTATAATATTCTGGTTACCAAAACCTAAGTCTACTTAATTATCAATAATTAAGTAATGCTAACTATATGAATAAAGGAACTATAAGTCAACCCAGGGCTCAAACAGAACTGTGCCATTAAGTGCTTAATCTACCGTGAGATCATCTTGCATTGGGGTAATACCCGGGCTGAGAAACTCGGCACGAACGGAGAACGGGTTAACCGAACATTCATAAAATCTACATATCTTCTTTCTTAAAGCCCTTTTCTGACAAAGCTTCACGCAATGTTTTTAATGCGCTCATTTGAATTTGTCTTACACGTTCTCGAGTTAGCCCTACAACCGCACCCACTTCTTCTAATGTTTGACGTTCATAACCTGCCAATCCAAAACGACGGCAGAGTACTTCACGTTGTTTGTCATTTAACAAATGTAAACATTCTTCTAAATGTGCATGCAAATGTTCTTTGACAAGCGCATCAGAAGGATCTATAGCATTTTTATCTGCTAAAACATCAACTAAAGATTTTCCGGGTTGATCATCTGATATTGGCATATCTAATGAAAGAATATGTTCATTTAGATCCATCATGTTTTTTACATCATCAATGGATTTATCCAGCGCCTCAGCAATTTCATGATGCGTAGGTTCACGATCATATTGTTTCATTAATTGACGTGCAGTAGTTAAATATAGATTTAATTCTTTTAAAACATGGATAGGAAGACGAACTGTGCGTGCTTGGTTCATGATGGCCCGTTCTATTGTTTGCCTAATCCACCATGTTGCATAAGTTGAAAATCGAAACCCTCTCTCAGGATCAAATTTTTCAACTGCGCGTAACAATCCTAAATTTCCTTCTTCAATTAAATCTGAAAATTCAAGGCCCCGACCATAATAATGTCTAGCAATTTTTACCACTAATCGTAAGTTACTTTCGATCATTTTACGGCGTGCATCAGGATCACCTTTAAGAACAAGGCGACCATAATGCACTTCTTCTTCTGCAGATAATAGCGGTGAAAATCCTATTTCCTGCAGATAAAGTTGAGTTGCATCAGCTGTAAAAGCATTTTTTGCTTTTACTGGATGCGGTTTATCTTCTAATTTAATATTTTTTACTTCAGAAATCTCTTCAATATTTTTCTGTAACTTTTTTTTTATATTAGGTTTTTTGCTTTTCTTTTTGATTGGCATACGATCTCACCTGTCTTCACCATTTAATAAAAGAATTGGATCAAGTGCAGTTTTACCTTGACGAATTTCAAAGTGAAGCATTATGTTTCTAGCATCCGTATTCCCCATTTTTGCAATCACTTGTCCTTGTTTTACCCAGTCGCCCTCTTTGACAATCCGTGACTCATTATGTGCATAAGCAGAAAAATACAAATTCTCATGCTTTAGAATAACCAAATTCCCGTAACCACGTAAGCCATTTCCAGAATAAACTACTTTACCTGAAGCTGTAGCAATTACAGGATCACCTGCCTTACCAGCAATATCAATACCTTGATTTGCCTTAGAAAATGCCCGGGTCACCTTTCCTCTTGCAGGCCATATCCATGTATATTGCTTTAGATTATGAGAGGGCAGTCGATATTCTACAGGATTAACCGTTACATTTTTTTTTGTGATAGGCCGATCAGATTGTGATTGAGAAATTGAAGGAGATGAATAAACAGCGGTGATATCTACAACGGGTGCCTGGTAATTGGTTTCCCCATTACAAGCAGTTAACACCAAAAATAAATGAACAACAACAAATAATAAAATATGCTTAAATTTTAATGGCATAAATGTCCGCAAAAATAATGCTGATCATTTTACCCGACTTGTAAGGATTGGGCCCAATTTGATAATTCATCTAAGACTTTATAATGGGTCAAATCAAGTTGCAACGGTGTCACTGAAACATAACCACTGTTTACCGCATAAAAATCAGTCCCTGGTCCTGCATCTTGTTCTGGACCAGGTTGCCCGACCCAATAAATTTTTCGGCCACGAGGGTCTGTCCCTTTGATCGTGGGTTCAGCCTTATGACGTGTTCCTAAACGAGTCACCTGTATACCACGTAACTCTGCAAACGGCATATCAGGAACATTAATGTTTAAAATGGTATCGTAGGTTAATGGCGTTTCAGCGAGCTGCAAAACAATCAATTTTGCAATTTGAGCAGCGGTATCGTAATGTTCACAACGTGGGCCAGCGAGCGAAATAGCGAGTGATGGTAATCCTAAAAACCGACCTTCTGTTGCAGCGGCAACCGTGCCTGAATATAAAACATCATCGCTTAAATTTGAACCTTCATTAATACCAGAAACGACCATATCCGGCATTTCTTTTAAAAGACCTGTTACTGCAAGATGCACACAATCCGTCGGTGTTCCATTCACACTGAAAAAGCCATTCGCAGCAGATACAACACGCAAGGGATGTTCTAATGTGAGTGAATTGCTAACACCACTACGATTACGATCAGGTGCAACAACGGTTATATCTGCAATACGACCTAAAGCGTCCGCAAGGCAAGCAAGTCCTGGTGCATGCACACCATCATCATTACTAATTAAAATTTTCATTCAATTTCCTTCAGCCCTAGTCTTGTTTCACAATTTGATAAAATACCTCATCTTTTTTAATCATGCCAAGATCATGTCGCGCTCGAGATTCGGTGGCATCTTGATCATTCTGAAGATGTTTAACTTGAAACAATAATTCTTCATTACGCTTTCTTAATTGTTCGTTCAAGCTGGTTTGTGTGCTTAATTGTTTCTTTAAATGAAGATAATCTAAAATACCGCCGGATTCAAACCACAAACGGTATTGCAAAAAAATGACTACCGCAACCAAAACAGCAAAGAAAAGATTCAGTAAATTGAATCTGAGATCAACCATTAATTTTCTGCCTGCTCATGTGTTTTAGAAAAAAAAGAGGTAAAAACCTCTCGCCCAGCGTAATGTCCTTGGCGCCCCAATTGTTCTTCGATCCGTAGCAGTTGATTATATTTGGCAATACGGTCAGTACGAGAAAGTGATCCTGTTTTAATTTGACCCGCGTTTGTTGCAACTGCAAGGTCTGCAATCGTGGTATCTTCTGTTTCTCCCGAACGATGTGAAACAACTGTATTGTATTGTGCTTGCTTTGCAAGATGAATGGCATCTAATGTTTCTGTCAAGGTGCCAATTTGATTAAGTTTAATCAGAATTGCATTTGCTGCACGCTGGGTAATACCCTTTTGCAGAAACAAAGTATTTGTTACAAATAAATCATCCCCCACTAATTGCACACGATGACCAAGTTTTTCTGTTAAATGCTTCCAATTCTCCCAGTCATTTTCTGCCATTCCATCTTCAATACTAATAATAGGATAATCATTCACTAAACATTCTAAATAATGGGTAAAATCAGGACCGGTCATGGTCTTTTTTTCAGAAGCAAGATGATATTTTCCGTTATGAAATAATTCGTTAGCTGCAATATCTAAACCTAAATAGATGTCCTGACCGGGTTGATAACCGGCTTGTACAATAGCCTCTAAAATGAATTCAATCGCAGCGCGTTGATCAGGTAAATCGGGTGCAAAACCACCTTCATCTCCTACATTGGTTGAATAATTTTTTGATTTTAATAACTGCTTTAACGCGTAAAAAATTTCAACACCAGCACGTAGGGCTTCTGAAAATGAAGAAGCGCCGACGGGTAAAATCATGAATTCTTGAAAATCTAAATTGTTATCAGCATGAACACCACCGTTGATAATATTCATCATGGGAACTGGTAAAAGATATTGATGATGCGTTTCTATATATTGATACAATGGTTTTTTAAGATGATTTGCTGCTGCTTTTGCTGATGCAAGTGAAACCGCAAGTATTGCATTTGCGCCAAATTTTTCTTTATTTGGTGTACCATCTAATGCAATGAGTGCATGATCTAATTCTTTTTGGTGTGTCACATCAAAGCCTTGTAAAGCTTTAGATATTTCCCGTGTAATGAATGAAGTAGCCGTCAATACACCTTTCCCTTGATAACGTTTTTTATCTTGATCACGTTTTTCTAACGCTTCACGTGACCCAGTTGATGCGCCTGATGGTACAGCTGCACGCCCTAATACACCCGTTGTTAAAATAACATCGGCTTCAACGGTTGGCATTCCTCGAGAGTCTAAAATTTCTCGCGCTTTAATTTCTTTAATTTGCGCCATGTATTGCTCCTATTCTAATAACCCTTTAGAACGAGTACTGTTTATATCTGTAACACTTCTTTAACAAATGGTATGGTCAAGCGACGCTGTGCAGCAAGAGAAGCTTTATCTAACAAATCAAGCACTGAAAATAAAGCACTCATATGTCTTGGACAGTGCGTTATCATATATTTTCCAACTTCTTCCGATAGTGTCATACCACGCCGCTTTGCTCGTAAAATTAAAACCTTGCATTTTTCTTCATCTGTTAAGGGATGAATTTGGTACGTCACCCCCCACGATAATCGTGAAATTAAATCCGGCAAGGTAAGCCCTATGGATTGTGGTAAATCGTGAGCTGCCATAATCAGCGATCTTTTTGCCTCATACAAACGATTATATAAATGAAAAATAGCTTCTTCCCATTCAGGATGCCCTGAAAGGACGTGTAAATCATCTAAGCAAATCAGTGCATAATTCTCAAGTCCATGTAATATTTCTGTGGATAAGGAAACTGAATAGGCAAGCGGTAAATAAAAAGCACTGCACCCTACTTGATCAGCATAACGACATGCTGCTTGCAAAAGATGACTTGCACCTTGCCCACGAGCACTACAAAGATAAATAATTTTCTCACCTTGAGCACAAATAGATTGCTGAAGAGCAGCAACAACTTCAGCATTCTGACCAACATAAAAATTATTAAACGTTGCTTCATCTTGCAGACTAAGCCCAAGCGCTAATTGCGCTTGCAAAGTTTGCATCTTATGGTGTCCATTCATAAACCAACTGCCTACTACCTTCATCTTCTGTTTGCGCAACCAGTCGTTCACCGACAGCAGCGTTTTGTTTGAATGTTTCTAATGATCCTTTCACTAAGATTTTAACCTCTACAACATCACCAATAATTCGCTGTAATCGAACATCCATAATATCAGGCATTTGTTGGAGGTATTGCATTAACTGCGGTAAATCGTTCGATCCAGTCACATTCGTGATGGTTAATTTTAACCATGTAGAAGTAGCATTTGTTGTTTTGACGACATAACGTTTCGCAAGGGTTTGACTCACTTGACTCATCAATGAAGCTATCACATCTTTTGAATTGAGTTCATTGATCACAAAATCCCATTGATTATTTCCTGAAGTCAAACGCCACACACTGGTGACTCCGCCTGTTACTTCTTCCATATGACCTACTAACAAAGCATCTGGCTCATAACGCTTGCTAGCTTGTTTTAAAGAGGGAATATTCATATTCAAAATATCTTGCACAGCAATTTGGCTTGTGTCTGTCATGTCCATCATGGGGAAAATAATGGGTAAGCCATATATTTTACCTTGCTGCTCCGTCATATCGAGCAAGTATTGAGGAACATCATGACCGATAATTTCCGTCTGATGATCTTTAGTTGTCCAAGTAAGATACATCAGAATAAGCGGTCTATCCACATTCCAATAAGCAACTCCCGCTCTTTTTAAGAGACGCTGAATATCGCCCGAATTATAACGAATCTGGATAGTATAAGGCATATCAGTTCGTGAAGATGGCAAATAGCTAAATTCTTGTACGTAAGTATCTGCCTTATCAAGACTTCCTTTAATAACATCATTCTCAACAATAGTAGGCTCACCTGTCAGTTTCACTAATACTTGCATGAGCCCTTTTTGCATTGCGGTATTCCGCGCTGTATCAGATTGGGCTGTTACGGGTAATTCAACTTGATAAAGGTCTGGCACCTTTGCTGCAAAGAGAGAAAAAGAATAAAAAAGAACCACTGCTCCAAAAATTGGTATTATTTTTTTCATAGTACGAGAAACAATCCTGATCAGTAATGAGAGTATTATAGCTTAATCCACTGATTTTCAATAATGTTGTCAGCGACTTGTCAGGGCTGTCGCATTAAAAAATTTCTTGCAGTTATACTCGTTGTGATAGTGTGTTGCTTCTCTTTGTATGGCAGCATAGCTCCAATAAGCTTTTACCTTTGTTTTCCATAAGCGTTTCCCAAAATTCGCCAATCACCATCGACCAAAAGGGAAGCGACTCGCGGCCATTTTTATTGAAACAAACAAGGCTACCAGAAGGAAATGCGACAAAAAAAACCTCGCCATTGTACGGATCTACAAAGGCCGCAACACCACATCCGTCCTTATCATCAACAAGTGTCAAAGAGAGCGGCTGACCCAAAGGATGCTGATAAAATGGATGACAGCGACGATTCGGGCCTGCTTCCATATTGAGATCTTTCAAACCACCCTGACAACACTGCCCGTCAACGGTTGATAAAGCAACCAATGCTGGTTTTATGACAACCTGTGAGAAGAATGACCGATTATGCTGCAATTCCCTACATGTTTTGTATATTTCCTTCATGATGCCAAGCGGGAAATGTAATCCACTTCGAATGACTTCCCCAGGCTTAGGTTGAAATAATTTGCATAGCATTTCAACCGCTTGCTTGGTCGTATCAAGTGGCTTGTTATAGTTGAAGGGATCAACGTCTATGAGCTGTTTAACAGTAGCAAGTTGCTTCACAATCTCTTTGATTTGGTGCTTATTTCTATCGTCATACAACATTTCTTCACTGAAATTCTCAGGCAGCGGCCACGGGCAGTTGGGAAACCATTCTTTAAATTGAACTTCCGCTTGCGCTTCCCCATTTTCAATGAGGGGAAGAATATCTTTTTGTATTTGTTTTAACGCCCATATATCACCTGCGCCAAAGAAAATTTGGTAAGGAGATGCACAAATCTCTCGACCGTGGTGGTCTGTCACCTTCTTTTTTATAAATAATAACTCAAGATGTGTTTTAAATAGGACAATGGCTGCCAATGCTGTCACATCTTTTTCAGCATCCAAGAATGCTGGTACTGCATGGATAGAGGCTTGCAATAATCGTAAAGAAGCTGTCTCTGCCTCATATTGCTTTGATGTTTGTGCAAGCAAACCAAGCTTTCTTAGTGGCGAATAGCGGTATATTTCACACCTTATATCAGATGGTAGAAGAGATAAGAATGGCCATAAAATTTCATCGTTATTATGGCCATTGTTACCCATCAGTCTACTCTTACTCATTCTAATCCCTCGTCTTTAATGATGTGTATAATAATCGAGCTTTTATACCACAAAAGGTCATATAGGAAAAGAGCGATCCCCAAAACTCACTCAATCCAAAAAAATTTACGAAAGAAAAGAGGGTATGCGTACATATGATGCTACTGTCATCCCCGCGAAGGCGGGGATCCATTCAGGATAGATTCCCGCTTTCGCGGGAATGACACGATGACCTATAGGAATTATCATGGTCTCGAATAACAATTTATTGCACAGATTGTATTAATTGGTAATGAGAGGGCCTGGTGTTGTCAAGATCACCATACCCTTATGGCTATAAAGGTGGTAAATTCCCGATTGCGGTGGATCTTGCTAATGAGAATATTCGAGTGGACAAAAATATCAATCTATCCTCTAACAACCCTTACTCATGGGCAATCGATTTTGCATTCCTAACGCTTGTCCTTGGAGCCTTGCTCTTTATTGCATTAGGTCATCGCCCACTCTTTGTGCCAGATGAAGGCAGATATGCTGAAATCGCAAGAGAAATGGTCGCAACACACGATTACATCATCCCTCACTTAAATGGCATTCAATACTTTGAAAAACCTATTTTATTTTATTGGATGACTGCCCTCGCCATTAAACTTTTTGGCTTAAATATTTGGTCAGTGCGTAGTGTCAATGCATGCCTTGCATGGTTGGGCATTCTATGGACTTATTTTACCGCCCGTCAATTGTATGACCGAAAAACAGGATTACTCTCAGCTTTTATAATGGGAACCAGCCTCCTCTATTTTGTTATGGCACGTATGGTTAGCCTAGATTTAAGTGTGACTGTTTTTTTATCTATTAGTCTTTACGCTATCCTTTTAAACCGACAGAACCCAAAACAACATTATTACCTCTGGATTGCATCCATCAGTAGTGCGGCTGCAGTACTCACGAAGGGCTTGATTGGCATTGTTTTTCCGATTTTGATTGTCTCAATTTGGTTGATGATCAGTAAAAGCCCAGGCATTAAACGATCCCAACTTCTCATCTGTAGTTTCATTTTTTTAGTTATAACCCTACCCTGGCACCTTCTAGCCGCTATAAAACATCATGAATTCTTTTATTATTATTTTATCTACCAGCAATTTTTGCGTTATACCACACCAGGGATTGGCCATCTTCAACCAAATTGGTTTTTTATTCCGATTATATTGATTGGCTTTTTACCTTGGTCAATTTTTTTACTGCAAACCCTTATTCATCACTTCCATCGTAAACAGCCTGTAGATATCTTTTTTTTACTCTGGATAGGGATTGTTTTTGTGTTTTTTTCTTTTTCGAAATCAAAATTGATTCCGTATATCTTACCGATCTTCCCTCCACTTGCCATATTGACAGCCCACTATCTTACAAGTAAAAATGTTTTGGGTAAAAAAAATACAATCCTTTTATCATTACTAAGCATCCTCTTATGCCTTAGTACTACGTTTTATTTTTTACCTCATCTCGATACAAGAACCATTCTTCCCCTTGCAACGCAACTTAAACCCCTTCTCCAATCAGAGGATGAAGTCATCTCTTATAATCAATATTATCAAGACTTACCCTTTTATCTTGAACGGCGCATCACTGTTTTGAATTGGCATGGTGAACTTGATTTTGGCACACATTATCAAGACACCAAAAAATGGATGATTAACAATCAAGATTTTCTAAATCGCCTAAATAGTAACCGTCACCTTTATATTTTAATCAATAAAAATGACTATCAACAATTAGTAAAGAATTATCCAAAGAATAAATTTTATACTTTAGGAAAAGCATATAAGAATTTGTTAGTTAGCAATCAACCTTTATAAGAGGAACGTAGCAGGAATTCTCGGTGAAACCGTCACCTGGATCGCCACGCTCGCAAAAAGCGCTCGCTCGCGATGACGATGGTCAGCTTTCACTGAGAATTCCTGAGAAAGTAGCCGTCATAATGCAAAATATGTTTAAATTGGGAAAGAAGTGAGGTTCAACTGCGGAGCTCTGTGTGTATGACAAACAAAAAAGCGAAATTAATCATTGACGATCAAACAATAGAGTTTGATATTCTTTCTGGCACCCTGGGCCCTGATGTAATAGATATTGCATCTCTATTTAAAAGTGGCTATTTCACCTATGATTCTGGATTTAATTCAACCGCAGCTTGCGAATCTAAAATTACATTTATAGATGGTGAAAAAGGAATATTGCTTTATCGTGGTTACCCAATAGAACAATTAGCAAGTCATTCAAATTTCCTTGAAGTCTGTTATTTATTGCTAAATGGTGAATTGCCTACTCGTTCACAATACCAAGAATTTTGCCAATCTGTTATTCACCATACAATGGTCCATGAACAAATTCGAAATTTCTTTAATGGATTTCGAAGAGATGCACATCCAATGGCAATTATGGTTGGCGTAGTCGGTGCATTGTCAGCTTTTTATCACGATACGCTTGATATTAAAAACCCTGAACACCGCACGATTTCAGCATTAAGACTCATTGCAAAAATGCCAACGATTGCTGCTATGTGTTACAAATATTCGATTGGCCAACCTTTTATGCAACCTATCAATGAATTTTCTTATGCAGAAAATTTTTTACAAATGATGTTTGCAACACCTTGCGAAAGCTACCACCCTAACCCCGTTCTTGCACGTGCAATCGATCGTATTTTCATTTTACATGCTGATCATGAACAAAATGCATCAACTTCAACTGTTCGTCTTGCTGGTTCAACAGGAGCAAACCCTTTTGCCTGTATTTCTGCTGGAATTGGTGCGTTATGGGGACCAGCACATGGTGGTGCAAATGAAGCTGTATTGAATATGTTACATGAAATCGGAGATATTTCTCGAATTGGTAAATATATCGAGCGCGCTAAAGATCCAAATAATTCATTTCGCTTAATGGGTTTTGGTCATCGCGTTTACAAAAACTATGATCCTCGTGCAAAAGTGATGCGAGAAACCTGTCATGAAGTCTTAGAAGCAGTGGGTGCGCATGATGCTCCTATCTTTAAACTTGCAATGGAATTAGAAAAAATTGCTTTACAAGACGATTATTTTATCGAGAAAAAACTTTATCCTAATGTGGATTTTTATTCTGGTATTACATTAAGTGCAATTGGCATTCCAAGCAATATGTTCACCGTCATTTTCGCACTAGCAAGGACAATTGGTTGGGTCGCTCAATGGAATGAGATGATCAGTAATCCTTACCGCTTAGGTCGACCACGACAACTTTATACGGGATCAAAAAAACGAGATTTTATTGAGGTTGGTCAGCGATAATCTTATTAAAAAAATACACTCAATCCACCATCTAATAATATATCGTTGTATCCCCCGACAATGGTATAGAAGTCGCGTAGTTCTAATCTAAAAGCGATGGATGGAGAAATAAAAAAATTTGATCCTATTCCTGCATTAATATTACCTTGATCATTAGAATCTGTTCTTGCTTCACTAAAGGCAAATACACCAAGTCCTGCCATAAAAAATGGTTTGATAACCGTAGAAAGTGAAGCATGATAAACACCATCAAGCGCAAAGAGTAAGCCATTAATTTGTCGCTCAGTAGAAGTAGGATTTTTAAATTTCGTGTTAAAACTGCCAGCAAGTGCTTCAATTTCATAACGTTGATTAAAAAAATATCCGGCTGCTACAAAGGGTAAATTCGCATTTTCAAGTGACCTGCGTTTCGCAAAGAAAGCATGCCCATCACCTAATGTGATACTCCATATGGGTGAATTTTCTTCAGCATTTGCATCAAAATTTAAAAACATGATACAACATACTAATAAAGTAGCTAAAAATTTATTCATTCTTATCGTCCTTGATATACAGAGTATTATTTTTTCATAGCGATATGTGAAATACCATCTTCATCGTAAATATCACCATAAGCAAGTAATCCAAAAGTTTCATAAAATGATTTGAGATAAAACTGAGCAGAACACTTCATTTCAATATCACGAAAATGAATATTACAATACTGTAATAACTGTTGCATCAAGAGCTTACCATACCCTAATTTTCTGGCAGATTTTGAAGTGACTACACGACCAAAAAAAACATAGGGTGTCATTGTTGTTGGTGGAAACAAGCGCAGATAGGCAACCAATTGATGATCGACTGTTCCTAAAAGGTGGAAGGCGTGTGGATCTTTGCCATCAGGATCAAGGTAAGGACAGTTTTGCTCAACAACAAACACTTCAGCACGTAATGTTAAAATAGAGTATAGCTGGTTTAAAGATAAATCTGAAAAGGGAAACCACTGAAATTGAATCGTATGCACGCTGAACTCTCTTTTGCTATCAAATTAAACTAAACAGCATTATCCATCCGCAAACGGGCTGTTGTAAATCTTTTGCATGTGTATAGGAATATTTTAAAACTATCCCAGGCTAATATTGCTTTGCCTGGGATAGATATTTTAATTAGTCATGAGAAACAGCTTCAGCGATTTCACTGCATAAAGCATGATTTTTAGCTTTTGTTGCAATATCTCCGAGAGAAATAATCCCAGTCAAACGCTTATCTTTATTTAATACAACAAGACGTCTGATTTGCAAATCTTCCATTTTTTTTGCGACCTCTTTTAAATCATCCGTTTCAAAACAATATTGAATATTTTTCGTCATCACATCTTTTAATGTTGTTTTGTTCGGATCTTTTCCTTCTGAAACAGCTCGAATAATAATATCTCTATCGGTTACAGCGCCCAATAAACGATCATTT
>Ga0155583_128_pt2 | contig 13755 bp, 13 predicted proteins | sample RifCSPhighO2_12_FD_107240 | JGI IMG/M metagenome (GOLD analysis project Ga0155583, IMG submission 107240) | Gammaproteobacteria bacterium RIFCSPHIGHO2_12_FULL_38_14 | reverse complement strand
CCAAGAGTAGAGTTTTTTTCGTAAATGGTAATTTCGAATCCACCTCTTTCGGCCAGTTCGTGCGCAACAGTTAATCCACCGATGCCGCCACCAATAATGGCGACTGAGATTGGTTTCTCCATATAATCTCCAGGCAAAAGATTAAAAGCATATTCCTATGCTAGCTTTATTCATATTTCAATAAATCAAATCAATTGTCAACCGACCTCATTATAATGTAATGGCGACGTGAGTTCGACATAACCCTGACCTGTCATTCCCGCGAAGGCGGGAATCTATCCTACTCATGAAATTAATCATTAATGGCTCGATATATATTGTGAATTAACTGGATAAATGGGTTCCCGCCTTCGCGGGAATGACAGGTCAGGGTTAGATCACTGTTTTAATGAATTCGTTTACCTGCTGTGTTGCTGTTTGCCAATTTAAACGTGTAGTAAATTCATTGTAAGCGTTTTGAGCAAGTGCGTGATATTGTTTTTTATCTTGCATCAGATTCACAAGATAATTGCAATAGGATTCTATCGTTGCATCACATGCAAATGTCATACCATTCACATGATCTTTAATGATTGTGCTAATTCCACCAACATGCGTACTAAGACAAGGCAATCCAAATGCATTGGCTTCACAAAAAACAATGCCGTAAGCTTCTGCGCGCGAAGGGACAAAAAGAAAATGAGATTCTGATAATAACTGTTGAATTTTTAGTTTTCCCTCAGGGGTATGCTTTGAAACAAAGCCCAAACATTTTATATAAGGCGGTATAGGTTGCAGGCCTGGTGGATGATATCCAACGATAGTTAACTCAACCGCATGGCCCGCCTCATGTAATGCTTTTGCAACAGCAAGCACAATATCGCCGCCTTTTCTTTCCCAACTTTTTGCAAGAAATAATAGTTTAATCGTATCTTGACTACGATTTTTTATAATGGTTTGAATATCTGAATAAGATGGGTAACGATCAATGTTCGCACCAAACGGCACAACTTTTACTTTATCTTTGCTCGCACCATAAATTTCAATGGCCGTATTTGCTGCCCATTCAGATGAAAAGATTGCTAAGCTACACCGCGATAAACATTCCGCTGTTATTATATTGCCTTGTTTCATTGAGCTTGGTGAATGATCAAGAAAAGGGGGATAAAATCCGAGTAATCCCGCGTATAGTGCATCGGTCCATAAAATAATTGGCGCTTTACAATCTAAATAGGCAATAGGATGAATGAGTGGTGCAAGAACGGCATCACACGATAACTCATTTATTTTTTGACTCGCTTCTGCAGAATAATGTTTTGCAACAAAAACATTAAAACGAGGACTTTCGCGTTGTTGGCATAACCATTTTTTCATTGTTTGTTTGACTTTAAAAAATGGCGGCAATTGACGTTTTAAATTCCCAACGTAATCAATAGAAATGCCTGATGCAGAAAGTGCAGAAGACATATGATAGGGCGTGCCTGACCACGCATGAATATCACGAGCATCAAATGTAGTTGCATAAGCGATTCGCATGGATTGTCCTTTATTGAGAATCATGATTGATCGATTGTAATAGGGGCAATTGCCAAAATTGTTTTTGAAATTGTGGGATGGAAAAATAATTTTTTGCGCGCAAATATCCTTGCTCACCACGCATGATTAAATATTCAGGTGTGGATGTATAAATAGATTTCATGGATTCAGCTAATTCATTTGGTGATTTTGGCGGAACAATTTCACCAGCATCGCCCACTACTTCTGGAATGCCATGAGTCTTTGTTGCGATTAACGGTATTTTTGCAATCATCGCTTCTAAAAGAACACGTCCAAATGCTTCTTGTATGGAAGGAAGGACGAAACAATCAAATGCTTTCATATAGCGAAATGCACCCGGCACAAAACCAGTTAGAATGACTTCCGTTTCTAATCCTAATGTTTTTATTTTAGATTTTAATTCATTTTCAAGCAGACCATCGCCCATGATGATTAATTTGGCACGCGGGCAAGATTGCTTGATGTATGAAAAAGCGAGAATTAAATTGCTTTGATCTTTGTTAGGAACAAGTCTTGCAATATGTCCAAATATAAAATCTTCTTCTGCAAGATGCAGCATTTTTCTTGCATGTTCTCTTGTGTAAAATTGAGTTTGTGTTAAATCAATATCAATCATGTTATATAAAGTGACAATATTTTTTTTGGGGATGAATGTGAGTGATTGTTGTAAATCATCACGTACAGCATTTGAAACGCCAGCAAAAATCATATTTTTTCTGTAAAGCATTGCAATCAGGAAACGTCTTGTCACAGCTTTCATTGTACGAAGTTCATGCATTACAAAAATGAGCGCTTTGATTTTGCAAAATTGTGCTACCCACATCATGATGTAGGTTGGTTTGTATCGATGGCAGATGACAATATCAAATTGTTCTTTTCGGCATAATTGAAGCAACTTGATGATGGGGGTAATTTTTAAGCCACGGATTTTGTTCTTTGAGAAATCAAAAAAATTAACTTTTTGAGTCAGTAAACGTTCTTTGATAGGAGTTGTAAGCCGCCCAGTTAAACAGGCAACCGTGATTTCATCTTGAGCCAAATCAAAAAGACGGCTGTATTGATTGTATATGTCAATAAATTGAGTTGCCTCACTATGCCCTAATATGAGTATTTTTTTGCCCATGCTAATTTTTTGACCAACTCGTTTAAAAACGTCTTATTATGTCAGGCGGGGAGTGCCTCTGTCGAGAAAATCAGGGCTTCCGCTAAGGCTTGGGGGAGCTCAGCTGAGACGCTGGATACAGCTTTTCTTTTCACACGACACTTTGATATGCTACACGCCTGTCAGTTTTAGTGAATAGTGAATGAATATATTATGGAAAAAATCACAAAAGCCGTGTTTCCTGTGGCGGGTTTGGGGACCCGATTTTTACCCGCTACTAAGGCAAATCCTAAAGAAATGCTGCCTATTGTGGATAAACCACTCATACAATATGCGGTGGAAGAGGCAATTGCGGCGGGGATCACCGAATTAATCTTTGTAACAAACAGTAGCAAACGGGCTATAGAAGACCATTTCGATTCAAATTACGAATTAGAATCATCCCTACGCGAGCGTGGTAAACAAGAGTTACTTGCAATCGTCAAAGGCATCTTACCAGATGGTGTAACCTGTGCTTACATTCGCCAACAATCTCCTCAAGGCTTAGGGCATGCCGTTTTATGTGCAAAACAATTAGTGTCAGATGCACCCTTTGCAGTATTGCTTGCTGATGATTTAATTGATGGCGGTGCAAAACCATGTTTAAAACAAATGGTCGATGAGTTTGCTCGTGTACAATCTAGTATTATTGCAGTTGAAGAAATTTTACCAGCTGAAACAAAAAAATATGGTATTGTCGACCTTGCTCATGCAGCAGAAAAGCTTACCCAAATTCGAGGGATTATCGAAAAACCTTCTTCTGAAAATGCACCCTCTGCACTGGGTGTGGTTGGGCGATATGTCTTGACCCCTGCTATATTTCCTTTGTTACAACGTACAGCAAAAGATTCTGGTAATGAAATTCAATTGACGGATGCTATTGCAAAGCTACTGCTTTCAGAACCGGTTTACGCCTATCAATTCGATGGGAAACGTTACGATTGTGGTAGTAAATTAGGCTATTTGGAAGCAACCGTTGCTTATGCTTTGAAGCACCCAGAGCTTGCATCTGATTTTAAACAATCTTTAAAAGATATCATCTTATGAATCAATTAAATTATTTTTATCAACGCGAACGCTATATTTATATTATTGGGATTGTTGTTAGTCTTTTACTCTCAGGGTGGATGATGGCACGTGTTGCTATTATTAATCCCGATGCAATTTGCTACCTCAGTGGCGCAGAAATGTTTGGGCAGGGAGGAATTAAGGCCGTCCTGCCGCTTTGTTCGCAATCAAAATGGCCATTTTATTCTGTATTAATTTATGCATTCGTACAATTGACGCATCTTTCTTTTATTCATGCAGCGTATGTGTTGAATAGTTTTTTTACGCTAGGATCAGTGCTTGTTTTTGTTTTAATTGTGAAAACATTGGGTGGTAGTAAACGTGTATTATGGCTTGCGCTTTTAACTATTTTATTGTCACATACATTTAATAGTGTGCGTGAATATATCATTCGTGATCATGGATTTTGGTTTTTTTATTTAACGTCTATGCTTTTTTTGTTACGTTACTTTCAAAAATTAAAATGGTCAGATGCAATTTGTTTTAGTTTTAGTCTGTTGATTGCAGCATTGTTTCGTGTTGAAGGTATCCTATTTTTATTATTCTTGCCTTTTGTTGCATTTGTTTATCGGTCCTACTCTTTGCGGGAGCGGTTTATCTCATTTTTTGTTCTAAGTTCACCGGTTTTCATTTTGATTTTGCTATCGGCCGCATGGTTAATTCTGCATCCTCAACATTCTGTTGCTGAGTGGGGACGTATTCCAGAATTGCTGGGTCAATTTCAGCATGGTTTTGCGATGATGGCCGAGCGTTATGTTTCAACACAAACCGCGCTTGCAAAATACGTGTTGCCGTCGGATTCCATGCATGAAGCAGGATTAATTTTATGGATTATTTTAGCCGTTTGGTATGTGTTTAATGTTTTTTCTAATTTGTCGTGGGGATATACATTGGCCCTTGCTTATCAATGGTTGCTAGGCAAGCCATTAAAAATAAAAAATGTTTCACCTGTTTTAATGACATACCTTGTAATTAATGTATTCATCACATTTATTTTTTTATTTGAACATTTTTTTCTGTCAAAACGATATTTGATCGCACTATCCTTGGTTCTGATGCTGTGGATACCATTTGCATTAGATGAATTGATTGAACGTCGCGCTGAATTACGATATCAGCTTTATTTATTTTGTGCTGCTATTTTCATATTCATCTCTGCAACAGGTGGAATTTTTGAATTCGGATATTCAAAACAATATGTTTCTGATGCGGGTGGTTGGATTGCATTACATGTACCACAAAAAGCTAATCTGTATGTGAATGATTATCAACTCATGTATTATTCAAAACATTTTGGATATAAAATCTTTGACCAAATTAGTCGAGATGATCATGTTGCTGTGCTAAAACACGGTAAATGGAAACAATACGATTATCTTGCTTTGCGTGTTAAAAGAAGAGATACACAAGATATCATTTCAATTTTGCAAGAAATTTCTGTTGCGCCATTGCAAATATTTAGTAATAAAGGTGGCGATCAAGTTATTATTTATAAAACATAACCCGCAACAAGCTTGCCCTAGGATGTGTTCGCCAAAATAACTTGTTCATTCCACGCCAAGGAGAAGGAGAGAGTCATTGAATATCACCGTGATTGGTGCAGGTTACGTAGGACTCGTTACCGGGGCTTGTTTTGCTGAATTGGGCAATCGAGTCATTTGTGTAGATGTAAATGCAAAAAAAATTGAAAATTTAAACCAAGGCATTTTGCCTATTTTTGAGCCTGGACTTGAAGCGATGATTGTCGCCAATTGTCAGGAAGGCCGTTTGCATTTTGTGACAAGTCTCTCTGAAATGTCATTTGATCCTGATGTTATTTTCATTGCTGTTGGTACACCTAGCGATAAAGCGGGTGCTGCTGATATACAATATGTCATTGAAGCGGCTCGCAATATAGGTGCTTATCTTAAAAAAGATTGTGTCATCGTTGATAAGTCAACCGTCCCCGTGGGGATGGCTGATCAAGTCTATCAAGTTATACAGGATGAATTGAAACGTCGGCAAGTTACTTTGAAGTTTGATATTGTGAGTAATCCAGAGTTTTTACGCGAAGGGGCTGCAATTGAAGATTTTATGTGCCCGGATCGTGTGATTATAGGTTTATCTGCCGATTATGCTAAAAATATTATGCTCGATTTATATCGACCAATTCTGCGTCATCCTGAACGTATTTATTTTATGAGTGTAAAAGATGCGGAAATGACAAAATATGCTGCAAATGCCATGCTTGCTGCGCGTATATCATTCATGAATGAAATTGCTCTACTATGTGAACAGATGGATGTTGATATAGAAAACGTTCGTGTGGGTATTGGATCAGATAATCGAATTGGGAATGCATTTTTAAATGCAGGTTGTGGGTACGGCGGTTCTTGTTTTCCTAAAGATGTAAGAGCGCTTTTAAAAATGGCTGAGCAACATGGTGTTGAACCCTTGTTGCTACGTGCGATTGAAAAACGTAACGATGATCAAAAAAATTTGTTAGCAAAAAAAATTCTTCATCGATATGGTAGCAATTTAAGAGGTAAAATTTTTGCAGTATGGGGGCTTGCGTTTAAACCAGGAACCGATGATATGCGTGAAGCATCTTCTCTCGTCGTTATTGAAAGTTTAATTTCACATGGTGCAAGAGTGCAAGCTTATGACCCTGCAGCAATGCCAGTTGCGCGCGCAATCATGCCGCAAGAGTGGTTTACATCAGAGCAATTACTGTTAACATCCCATCAATATGATGCCCTTAACGCTGTTGATGCGCTTCTATTGGTCACAGAATGGAAACCATTTTGTTATCCTGATATGGTCGCGATGAAACGTATGATGCGAAATCATGTGGTGTTTGATGGGCGTAATCAATACGATCCTGATGCGATGCGCAGTGCAGGATTTGAATATTATGGTATAGGAAGAGGATATCCCGCACCTTATTTGGTGAGTGAAGAACTTCAGGTGGTACAATGACATTAAAAAATAAAATTGTATTGATTACAGGTGCATCGAGTGGAATAGGAGCCGCTTCTGCAAAGCGTTTCGCTGAAGCGGGTGCAAAATTAATTTTATGTGCAAGACGTATTGATCGCTTGCAAACATTGGCTCATGAACTAACAAATTCATATCACACAGAAGTGAATGCAATTCAATTAGATGTCACCCAACAAAATGAAGTTGAACAACTCATTCAAAATTTATCGCCCGATTGGAAAGACATTGATATTTTAATTAATAATGCAGGCCTTGCTTATGGTTTAGAAACATTGCAAGACAGTCATGTAAAAGATTGGGATGCAGTCATTGATACGAATGTAAAAGGCTTGTTATATGTGACTAAAGCTATTCTACCCATCATGATTGAAAAAAACGCGGGTCATATTATTAACTTGGGATCAGTTGCAGGTCATGTTGTTTATCCAAAAGGTGCGGTTTATTGCGCGACAAAATATGCTGTGCATGCAATCACTCAAGGATTACGCATGGATTTATTCGGAAAAAAAATTCGTGTCAGTAGCATTGATCCTGGTGCCGTTGAAACGGAATTTAGTTTAGTGCGATTTCGAGGTGATACAAAACGCGCTGCTAATGTTTATGAAGGCATGACGCCTTTAACCGCTGATGATATTGCTGATGCAATTTTATATTGTGCAACCCGCCCACCGCATGTAAATATCAGTGAAATCATCATGATGCCTACCGATCAAGCGGCAGCAACCCTCATTGCACGAGAAGGGAAATAACTGCTTCTTCAGTGGGAACGCCCCGCTTCTTGCATTTTCTATTAAGCTCCGCTAAATTAAGCTCCGATCCGACTCGTTTTATACAGCGGAGACATCGTATTGTGACGATATAAAAACAGGACTTGATCATGCGACAGGTACCTCATTTCTTAATCATCGGCCGTGGTCGTTTAGCGCGGCATCTTACGCACTATTTTTCACTTCTTCAATTTTCTTATCGTGTATGGCATCGCGGAATGTCAATTCAATTGTTGCAACAACATTTACATGAATCAACACATGTTTTATTGGCTATACGTGATGATGCAATTGACGCATTTTATCAAGATCACTTGCAGCATATTCATATTATTCCAGTACATTTCTCCGGTAGCACAGTGAACAAGGTTATTTATGGCGCGCATCCACTGATGACTTTTCACGACAAACTTTATGATCTTGCGCGATATCAATCTATTCCATTTATTGTTGATGATCATGCGCCGGATTTTTCATCTTTGTTACCAGGTCTTCCTAATATTCATGTACGATTATCTTCTGAAAAAAAAGCAAAATATCATGCACTTTGTGTGTTAAGTGGTAATTTTAGTTGTTTATTATGGCAGAAATTGTTTGATACTTTTTCAAACGAATTTAATATTCCATCTTCATTTGCCCATCCTTATCTCATGCAGCAAATTCAAAATCTTTTATTACATCCTCAATCTGCCTTAACGGGGCCATTAGTACGTCAAGATCATTCAACAATAGAAAATAATTTAAAAGCGCTTGAAGGTGATCCATTTCAATTGATTTATAAAAGTTTTGTAGATTGTTATCAGCAATCCATTCGAGAAGATTAATATGAGTATTTTAAAATTTCATGAAAAAAAAGGCGTTGAAAAAATTAGTATGGTGACTTGCTATGATTACACAAGTGCACGTCTTTTTTCTCAAACCTCAATTGATTGTTTATTAGTTGGTGATAGTGTTGCGATGACTATGCATGGCTTTAAAGATACCACTTTTGCAACTTTAGAAATGATGTGTTTCCATACGCAAGCAGTTGCTCGTGGTGCGGGTGATAAATTTATTTTAGGGGATATGCCATTTTTGAGTTATCGAAAATCATTAAGTAAAAGTGTAAATGCTGCACAACAATTAATACAATCTGGCGCACATGCGATAAAGCTTGAAGGTGCTGCAGGAAATGAGCAATTGATTCGACATTTAACAGAATCCGGTATTCCTGTGATGGGGCATGTTGGTTTAACGCCACAGTTGATTCATACTTTAGGGGGTTACAAAATTCAAGGTAGAACAGATGAAAGCATAAAGCGTTTGAAAAACGATATCTTGCTTTTACAAGAAGCAGGTTGTTTTGCAATTGTTCTTGAATGTGTAACCGCACCACTTGCAAGAGAATTAACAGCTATGTTGTCTATTCCCACCATTGGTATTGGATCTGGTCCTGATACAGATGGACAAGTCCTTGTGATGCAAGATTTGCTAGGATTAAATAACGATTTTAAACCGCGTTTTGTAAAAAACTTTATGAATGGTGCAGAACAATTTAAAAATAGCATTGAGAATTATATTCATGCTATTCAATTGGGAGAATTTCCAAATGACGAACATAGTTTCATGTATTGATTCGTGGCGTAAAATACGAACGAAACATGCTGCGCAATCGATTGGATTTATTCCGACAATGGGAAATTTACATGCAGGACACATGAGTCTTTGCAAGTGCGCAAAAGAAGAAAACGATGTGACTGTGGCAAGTATTTTTGTTAATCCACATCAATTTAACCAAGCGCAAGATTATACTGCATATCCTCGTACAATTGATGCAGACCATGCACTCTTACAAAGAGAGCAAGTTGATTATTTATTTTTACCTGATGCAAATGCCATGTATGCCGATAATTATCAAGTGCAAGTGAGTGAAACAAATTTAAGTCAAGAATTAGAAGGTGAATTTCGACCAGGACATTTTACCGGTATGCTGACGATTGTTTTGAAATTACTTAATATCATTGCACCAACACGTGCGTATTTCGGTGAGAAAGATTATCAACAACAATTGCTCGTCAAAAAAATGGTGTCAGCATTATTTTTGCCAATCGACATTATATCGTGCGAAACAATAAGGGCGACAAGTGGGCTCGCATTAAGCTCACGCAATTCAAGATTAAACGCAAACCAATCGGAGAAGGCACTTTTATTTGCAAAGCTCCTGCAAAGTTCATTGCAGCCCCAAGCAATCATTGAACAACTAACAGCTGCTGGTTTTAAAGTTGAGTATATTGCTGAAAAATGGGGACGCAGATTAGGCGCAGTATGGCTTGATGAAGTCAGGTTGATCGACAATGTTGCTTTAAGTTCCATTTTGTAAGGAAAATTATGTTAACTTTTCAGGTTTGTCATCCTGAGCGCAGCGAAGGATCAGTTTAAATTCTTCATGATAATGACAAATCATCATATTGCTAAAATAGTGATCCTTCGCTGCGCTCAGGATGACAAACGTATGGATGTTTGCTCAAATTTACCCACAACCTAAGGGGTGCAAATTATGTTAATTACTGTACTCAAATCAAAAATTGCATACGCAACAATCACCAATAAAGAATTATTTTATGTGGGCTCTATCACTATTGATGAGGAAATTATGCAAAAAGCGAATCTGCGTGAAAATGAAAAAGTGCAAGTTGTTAACCTCAATAATGGCGAACGGCTTGAAACTTATGTCATTAAAGGAACGGCAGGCAGTCGTATTTTTAGTTTAAATGGTGCAGCAGCAAGAAAAGCAGAAATTGGCGATAAACTTTTTATTCTTGCTTACGCACACATTCACGATCATGAATCACTTGCCCCTGTGATTATCGATTTGGAGCATGAATAATATGTTGTTATGTTTAGATGTAGGCAATACCCATATTTTAGGCGGTATTTTTGAAAACAATAAATTGATTTTACGCTTTCGATACGCAACGCATTTAATTGGAACAGCGGATCAATTCGGCATTTTTTTAATCCAGTTGCTTGCTGCTAATAATATTCAGCCACAAAATATCAAAGCTATTTCTCAAGCATCAGTTGTACCAGGATGTGATTATACTATTCGCCATACTTTTTCTCGTTATTTTTTAAATGCGCCTTATTTCGAATTGAAGGCTGGGGTAAAGACTGGCTTAAATATAAAATATAAAAATCCTGCTGAAGTAGGTGCAGACCGTATTGCAAATGCAATTGGTGCGGTGAGTGCATACCCTGGCCAACATATTATTATTGTTGATATGGGGACCGCAACGACACTTTGTGCAATTTCAAACAAAAAAAATTATTTAGGCGGCGCTATTTTACCTGGTATGCGTCTTGGGATGGAGTCACTTAAAAACAATACAGCAAAATTAATGGAAGTTGATATTGAACCACCGGAAAGCTATGTTGGACGTACAACAAAATCAAGTATTCAGTCCGGTCTTTATTATGGCCAATTGGGCGCGATTAAAGAAATTATCTCTGGTTTCATTGAAGAGAATTTTAAAAATGAAGATGTCACGATTATTGGAACCGGTGGATTTTCACAATTGTATAAAAATAAAAAAATATTTAATGTTATTTTGCCTGACCTTGTATTGTTTGGTTTAAGTAAAGCATTTGAATATTCAACTCGATAAAATGTTTCAGGGCTCCATCATTAAAAAACTTCTTGGGGACAGAACCTTATTTTTAATTTTTAGTCGGACTGAACTAACCCAATGAATTGCACCCTCTCAAAGCCAACTCACTTTCATAGCCAAGGATGTGACTTGGATATGAGAGGGCGCAAAGCTGTTTTGTTAGCTTGTTCCCGACTAAAGATTAAAAATAAGGTTCTGTCCCCAAGAAGTTTTTTAATGATGGAGCCCTGATAAAATGTCAGTTGAATTTTTATTTTCTTGTAATTGTTTTTTACCGGTGATTAATCGGTGACAACAATGACAAATAAACGGTGATGCGAGCGTATCTTCGTTTTGATTATAATCGAATGTTATTTCATCACCTATTTTAATATCCTTTAAACTAATAAACGATTTTGTTTTACGATCTACTTTTGCATTGGGTGTACAACTGTGGTTGATTCGTCCTGCAATTTTATCTTCGATATGAAGCTTAGCATCAATTTGTACGGAAGTTCGTGTAGGATGATTAACGGTTTTCCCTTCCATTGTAAAAATTATTTCTCCTTTTTTGATATCCTTTGTTGCAAATACACCTATACCATGAATTCCTGATTTGATTTCGAATTGGGATGATAAATCATAATTCATTATCCACCTCCACATTGTGTTTTTATTCTCTATTTATTACACGATAGCATATCCTCTGGTGTGAAAGATTAGCGCCGAAATTTTTTCGTAGTTATTTGAAATTTCATATAATTTTTTTAACGATTCTTACGAACCCCCTTAAAAATCAACTTGAAACAATATTTTTTATCGCGTAACATCAGATCCGTTTTTCTATCAATGGAAGCCTGATTCTTATTAAAGGAAAATACTTATGCGTAAATTGTTCTTCATCTTACTAGGATTGTTTTCTTTCGTTTTAGCAACAACCGTTAATGCTGCAGCCCCTCATAAAACATGGACATTTCTTATTTTTCTCAATGGTAAAAATAATTTAGACCAATATGGAAAAATGAATTTAAAAGACATGGAAAAAGTAGGGTCAAATGATCAAGTGAATATTGTTGTGGAGTGGGGGAGTTATGCAACCGGTAAAACCGTACGCATGCTCATGAAGAAAAGTGCAGATTCAAACAATATTACTTCCCCCATACTTGAAGATCTTGGTTCGGTTGATATGGGTAGTTATAAAACTTTAGAAGATTTTATCCAATGGGGCGTTCAAAATTTTCCAGCAGATCATTACTTTATTGATGTTTGGGACCACGGTAGTGGTTGGCATCTTCAACCAGGAAATCTACAAGCCCACACAAAAAAACCAACAGATATTAGTTGGGATGATTTAACAGGCAGCTCAATTTCAACAGAACAATTAGGTGTAGTCATGAAAGATGCTCAATCAATGATTGGCCATAAAGTTGATATTTATGGTAGTGATGCATGTTTGATGGGCATGGCTGAGGTTGCCGATGAAATGTCTTATGCTGTAGATTATTTTGTTGGTTCACAGGAAACAGAACCTGGTAAAGGCTGGCCTTATGCAGATTTACTTTCAGCGTGGGAATCTATTCCGAATGCTACAGCAGAACAAGTTGCTAAATTGCTCGTTCATGCTTATGTAAAATCTTATGAAAATGGTAGCAATGGCAACAGCCAAGTTACTTTTTCTGCCTATAACATGAATGAATTGCCAACTTTCAATGCAGCAGTTGCAAAGTTAGGCAGTGAAATTCATGGGCTTAACCAAACGCAACTCAGTCAAATCATGAATATTGCAAAATCGGTGCAAACATTTGCTTATCAAGATTATAGAGATGTATTAGATTTTGCAAATAAGCTTATGAAGGCGAATATAGATAATGTAAATCAACAAACCTTGCTTGATTTACAAACAGCGATTCTTAAACTGGTGACCGCACATGAATCTACATCAGAATATAAGAATGCAAATGGGATTTCGATTTGGTTACCGACCAGTTCTTACGAATATAATGCTTATTCTAAACGATATGATGGCTTACGATTTAGTGTAGATACGCAATGGAACGATACTTTACGTCTATTCTTTAACAAAGAAAATTTGCAGAACTCTGTAATCGCTTAGTTTATTGAGTTGTGTCATCCCCGCAAAGCAGAGCGTGTCATCCCTGCAAAGCAGAGCGTGTCATCCCCGCGAAGGCGGGGATCCATTTAAATAGATTGCCACTTTCGCAAATAACAGGCACAGAGATGTACATGACAGGTACACAACGGCATGTTTTGCCAAGAAATTTTCATGTGTAAGCCCTGGCGTTAAGATATATTTTTGAATGAATCATGGATCTGTACTATTCTGACTTCACGAGTTTGTATGCATAGGATAATGCGAATACATGATCAGAATCATTATCATCATCTTTTCTATTTTTTATAGCACATTAGGATACGCTGGCGCTTGGGTACAGGAAAAAGGGCATGGTTTAAATATCTTTACCTTTCGGCGATATATTAGTGATCAAACTTGGAGTAGTAGTGGCAGTCTTCAAGGAAGTCCAATTTATACTAAAAGTGAAATCGATGAATATCTAGAATATGGGTTAACAGAAAAATTGACTGTTGGTCTTTATCTTTCAGCCTTACAAAGTCATAG
>Ga0155583_124_pt2 | contig 13925 bp, 12 predicted proteins | sample RifCSPhighO2_12_FD_107240 | JGI IMG/M metagenome (GOLD analysis project Ga0155583, IMG submission 107240) | Gammaproteobacteria bacterium RIFCSPHIGHO2_12_FULL_38_14 | reverse complement strand
AAGCAATTGATATCACCATTACAATTTATGTAAAAGATAAAAAAGAATTAACTAAAGTATTATTAGATGAATTTAAATCAGTTGCACAAGGGACAAAAATAACAGTTGATCCTGTTGTAGACGAATCTGGAAAAAAGTGTGGAACAACACAAGTGCAGTTTGGAGGGAATAAAGATCAAGTTAAGATTGCATATGATGCCTTGAAAAAAATTAATCTAAAACCAGGTTCATATAAACAATATTCTAACAAAGAGGCAAGTTTTTCTATTCACTGTAAGAATGCTGTGCTTTACACAGGGTTCGAAAATAATCAACTTCAATCTAATATTATGAAAGGCCCGGTGAACCTGAAGGATAATTACAAAGATGTTAGCAGCAAAACACCATTTGTTTTGACGGATGATAAAAAAGATCAACTGATCAAAATTATTAAAAAAGGATTTTGTAATGCATCGAATGTTAAAGTGGAATGGTTAAACGATCATATGGTGGTTCACTTACCCGCTAGCAACGTGAAATGGGAACATTCACCAGCTAAAACACAAGAAAAAAATAAGCCAGCGTGTATTGTGCCCGATGAATTTATTAGCAGTAAAATTTTATCCCGTTTTGATAAAGAGATGTTACGCTGCGATGCAAACTTTGATGATCGAACAGTACATATTTATTTGCATCCGAACGCTTATGAAGAAGATTTTGTTTCATTATCAAAGCGAAGTAATAATATATACGATCAAGTCTATAAAGACTTACCTAGTGAAATCGAGGCAAATTTACCAATACAGGTACCTGAAAAACCAACTGAACAAGATACAAATATCCCTGTCACAGCGCATACTGGTGGCAGCTCAGCATTTAGTGCATCCCAAATTAAAGCAGTCTTTGCAAAAGTCATGGGCGATCCGAACAGAACTTTTGATTATTTAAAGGCAACAACTAAAAAGAAAAAAACAATACTTACTTTGGATGTGTATGCAAACCCAGGGATAGGGGAGCTATCCACCCTGGATGTATTTAAGAGTTTGACAGCGATCATCAATGAAGAAGTACCGGGGTTGATCACGATGTTCCCGCCAAATAAAGACCCTGTTTGGACCATTGTGGTTGATGGAGCGATAGCACTTATAGATCAATTAAATGAAGAAAATTGTTTAGCGAGAATGCAGAGTAAATTTAAAGAATGGAAAGATGCACGTGATGAGGAATATATAGAAGAAAACGTAGTGCTCATCAGTCAACTCGCACCAAGTTCAACTCCTTCAAAAGCAGAAGAAAACATTCGATTTAAATGTACATTTACGAATATAGGGTTTGCAAATTTAAAATATCATCTAGAAGAAATAGAAAATATTCCATTGCAAGATGAAACCTATTCTGATGCTTATTGTATGCATTTACAGCAAATTTTTCTTTTAATAAAAAATACTTTAGTGGTTGATGAAAAGAATTTGTCGGGCGAGGTAAAAACGTTACTTGGAGATTGGCATGATATTTTATATCGCATCGAAAATAATAAGACAACGAATTATTTATTAGCTTTACGTTCTGAATTAAATATATTATTTTCATCACTTCAAAATCATTTATTAAATAAATATCAGGCGACGCTTTATGGGGGAAGTAAAATTCTTACGGTCATTTTAAACCATAATTTGCTTCAACAATTTGATAAAGCAATAAAGGATTTACCCGCTAAGGAAGTAAATGTTAATGGATTTGTTCAGTATTGTTGGGAACGTATTCAAACCCTTAAATCGCTTGATGATGTGGTTGTTCCTGAGCTACAAGTTCGCGCATTATTGCGAATGTATGCATTGATTGGCAATTTAAAATATCAAGATATTCAAGCTGCATGCGAAATGTCTGTGGAAGAATATAAACTTGCACAAGAGATTTATCAAAAACAATTAAAAGGTGATGAGCCATATCCTTCACTTGAAAAACAATTGATAGAAAAGCTTACTGTACACTCGAATCGTGATGATAAGGTTATCAATTATTAAGGGTAAAGTGCAGGTTGTTCTTTTAAAAGTAAGCTAAGCAATTCTCTCACCGCGATAAAAAACATTGAATAGTCAATGTTTGAGCTGCCATGCAGCATTTCAAGTATTTTAGACCATCTTGAAAATTCGCGTTTGTGTGATGAGAGCCAATGTTCAATAAGTTCTTCAGGTGATTCCTCTTTTCTGCCGTTTTTCATGATAGAAATGGTGAGCGCGCGTTGCGTAAAATCCAGTTCATCGCGCAACGTAAGCCGAGCTAATGCATTCCAATGTCCTTCACGGCTGTCATTTGCGAGTTGGTCGCGGAACCATAATAAATTCACTTGTTCACCCGCTGCAAAATAAACTTTGGCTGTTTTTATCAAATCAAAATGATGTGTCGTTGCAACTTCAATAATGTTGAGCGAAGTATAAATTGCGCGATAAGATGCAATACGTTTTGCGGTTGATTCGGATAAGCCAGATTGAATAAATTTTTCAGTGAGAGAGGACAAATATTGCTTAGTCATCCCCCCCATTAAATCTGGAATGATACCTTCCAGTTGATTGATGAGTAATGAAAATTCATCTATTGTTTTTTGTAAATCTTCATGTAATCTTTTTCGGCGTAAAAACCATCGAGTTGATAAATTAATCAAACTTCGAATGTTATAAAGCATTTCACATTGTTCATGATATGAAATTTTAAAATCTAAGGACACAATGGTTTTTTGTAATTCTTTTGTTCCAAAAATATGTGAAGCAACCGCATGTGCTCGCGCAATTTCTTCAATCGTTGAACCGGTTTCTACTTGCAGGCGATAAACAAAAGTAATGCCCATTTCATTTACAATATGATTGCTCAGTTGAGTTGCGATGATATCTTTGTACAGTCTGTGATGATGCATTATTTTTTTATATTTTTTTCGTATGGAATAAGGAAATGCTGTATCAAGAACATTTTTCAAATAAATATCTTCAAAAAGATTTGATTTTAATATGCCTTGCTTAACGTAAATTTTTGTATAAGCAAGCAAAATAGCAAGTTCTGGACGAGTTAACCCCAATTCAGATGCTTTTCTTTCAATTATTTTTTTATCGCTTGGTAAAAATTCCACTTTTCGTTTTAAAATGCCTTGTGATTCAAGCTCTGAAAGATAACTTTGATGCAAGGTGATATTTTTTTTAGCGTGGAATGCAGAAAAACTCATAACCAATGCTTGATCATGATTATCTTTCAAAACCAAATCAGCTACTTCTTGTGTCAGTTGAGAAAGCAAGCGATCACGTTCTTTTAATGATAATCTGTTTTTTGCAACTTCTTCATTGAGTAAAATTTTAAGATTAACTTCATGGTCTGAACAATCCACACCACCTGAATTATCAATAAAATCAGTATTGATTAAACCACCATTTAATGCATATTCAATACGGCCTAACTGTGTAAAACCTAAATTTCCTCCTTCGCCAACGACTTTGCAGCGTAACTCTTCCCCATTGATGCGACAATAGTCATTGGTACGATCTGATACGTCGGTGTGACTTTCGCTGCTTGCTTTGACATAGGTTCCAATGCCGCCATTAAATAATAAATCCACAGGTGCTTTTAATATGGCGCGGATTAACTCATGAGGGGTAAGCGTGGGTTCCTCAATATCAAGCATTTTTTTGACTTGTTTACTGAGGGGAATAGATTTTTCACTGCGACTAAATACACCGCCACCTTTTGAAATGAGTTTGAGATTGTAATCTGACCATGCTGAACCTGGTAAATTAAAAAGACGTTTTCGTTCCTGAAATGAACGTTCAGAGTTAGGGTCAGGATCAAGAAAAATATGACGGTGATCAAAAGCCGCAACTAGTTTCATGTGTGTTGAGTAAAGCATGCCATTTCCAAATACATCACCGCTCATATCACCAATACCAATAACAGTGATGGAGGATTCAGTTACATCAATATCTAATTCACGAAAATGGCGCTTAATGGATTCCCAAGCGCCGCGCGCGGTGATGCCAATTTTTTTATGGTCGTAACCTGTTTTGCCACCCGATGCAAATGCATCACCTAACCAAAAATCATATTCTGCAGCAAGCTCGTTCGCAATATCAGAAAAGGTTGCTGTGCCTTTATCTGCAGCAACCACAAGATAAGGATCAGTATCATCGTAACAAGTAACTTCTTTTGGGCGGATGAATTTGTTTTCTTTAATGTTGTCAGTTAAATCTAATAATCCACGAATAAATGATTTATAACAGTGGACCACTTCTTCTTTTAATGCATCGCGTGTTGATAAACGTTCTATATTCTTTAATACAAATCCACCTTTTGCACCGGATGGAACAATGATGGCATTTTTAACTTTTTGTGCTTTCATTAGTCCTAAAATTTCAGTTCGAAAGTCTTCTGGACGATCAGAAAAACGAATGCCTCCGCGTGAAACTTTCGCATTTCGCAAATGAATCGCTTCAAATCGTGAAGCATAAACAAAAATTTCATATAAAGGGATGGGTTGTGGTAAATCGGGGATTTCTTTGGAGTTTAATTTTAAGGAAAGATACTCTTTATATTCGCCGTTTTTAGTTTTCTGGAAAAAATTAGTTCGGAGTGTGGCTTTGATTAATATTAATAAACGTCGGATAATGCGATCTTCATCTAAACTTTTTACTGTTTCCAGTGATTTTAAAATACGATTTTCAATCAAACCGGCTTGTTTTTTTTCATTTTTGTGTAAGTCTGGACGATGGTACGCTAAAAAAAACTCAATTAAATCTCTGGCGCACACAGGATGTGAAGCCAAGGTTTTTTCAATATAGGCTTGGCTAAATTGAAATCGTGTTTGTTGTAAATATTTTGTGTAAGCACGGAGCAACATGATTTCACGACTGGAAAGCAATGCGCCAAGAATTAATTTATTGAATCCATCATTTTCAGATGATCCAAAATAAATCTGGGTAAATGCTTCTTGAAAAAGCGGAGAGATGTGTTCAAGGTCAATGGGTTCTTTGTAAGAGATTGCAAAATCATTGATTGAAACGAATTGATTGCTCGATAATTTAATTTCGTACCATAGTTGGTTATAAGTCTTCAAATCAAAATTTTCTAACATCGGTAAAATATCGGATAGAGCAACAGATTTTTGCAACTGATAAATGCGCAAATGGAGAGGATGTTCATCTGCTTGTTTTGAAGTGTAGTAAAGATGAAGCAAAAGGGGAGTTGCTTCAGAAAGCTGTTCTATCTGTTGAATATCGACCACAATCATTTCGAGAGGGTGTACATCAAAATATTCTTTTGAGAATAATTGCTGGTATTTTTGGTGTAGGACTTGTCCTTTTTTGGCGCCATAGATTTTGCTAAGTGTGCTTGATAATGCTTGATCTGATGAGGCCATGAGCATTCCTTATTTGGATAGCATGGTTTTAGCATTTAAGTTGTTTTAATTCTATTTTAACATTATTTCCCATCTATTCTTTTTCTTCAAAATCATGTATTATTGTCCTCTTTTTACACAAAAATGAGGTTTTGATATGAAAAAGATTCTAAGTGGTTTGTTAGTTTTAAGTGCTATTTTTTCTTCAATGGCTTATGCACATCCTGTAAAAAGACCAGTTGAAGTTCGTGTGGTAAAAAAAGTTGTTAGAGTAATCCATCCACGTCCAAGACCAGTTAAAAAAATAATCGTAGAAAAAAAAGTGGTGAATAACCGGTTCTAAGTTTAAGGGGTCTGTAAACAGGCCTATTTCTTTTCCCAATCCGTTGAATCAATGACCCGCCCTCGTTTTTTTTGGGGTGGGTTCTTTTTGTGCGGAAAAAATGTTTGTTTAAGCCAAGCTACAATAAATAAAATGAGGCCAATAATTGCGCCAAAAACGAACAAATAAGCAAGCAACATAATGCCAAAGGCAAATGCAACAATCGCTATGCCTATGAATATAAAAGGAACAAGCTGGCTCAGTAAGCGCTTCATGGCAGGCTCAAAACTTATCCCAAAAAGACTGGGTTTGCTCTTTTTGAGTGGTATGGTCACGTAATTGATAAATACGGGTATATTTATTGATTTCTAGGATTTGAGATTCTGAGAGCTTGGAATGCTTTTGATCAAAATTCGTCAAAAAATGATCAATTTCACTGGTGTAAAAGTCCAATCCTAGCCATGTTTTAAGTGAATTTATAACATTAAACATATTTGCCTCTATGCGAAATCTAAGTTTCTTTATCAAGATAATATCATTATTTACATCTTCAAATAAGTTTAGTAATGTGAATCCTCAATGTTGTATAGAAAAATGCCATTATGATGGAGCATAAATGAAGATTTTATATGTGATTGTGATGATATGCATGTTGTTTACAATGGATAGCATGAGCTTTGCAAAGTCTAAAACGCATCAAAAAAAAAATAAAGTTATAACAAAACCATATTCATTTGCTAAGACCCCGTTATATGGCTCTCTCGCATTAAGTGCAGATTTAAACAATGCAATTTATGCAGAAGGATCTAGAAATAATAATGTTGATATTGCTGTGTATGTAAAATCGATGCGTTATGGTGATTCACTTTATCTTCGTAATATTAATCAGCGTTTAACCCCAGCAAGTACTTTAAAAATTTTTACGGCGGAAGCTGCTCTCATTTATTTAGGCCCAAATTATCGTTTTTCAACACAAATACTTACGGATGCAAAAGAAATTAAAGGCGGTGTATTGCAAGGAAATTTATACGTTGTGTTAACTGGTGATCCAACCCTTACTTATGATGATTTAACTGATTTAGCGGATAAGCTTAAAATGCAACAAATCCAAGCTATATCTGGCAATGTTTATATAGATAATACGGCCTATGATCAACGCTTCTATGGGCCAGGGTGGGAAGGAAAAGATAAACAATATTGTTATGGCGCACCCATTAGCGCGAGTATTATCAATCGCAATTGCCTTTCATTTAAAATGACACCTTCTCAGGTTGGGCGTGCAACACGGGTGGTTACTTCACCCCAATATTTTTATCCAGGCATCAGAAATACAGTGGTGACGAGCATGCCGAAGCGTGCCTGTTCTGTAAAATTATCCACGGACCCAGGCAGTGTGATTTCAATTGAAGGATGCATGCCTAAAAACCAACAAGCTTGGGGGTTAAGTTACGTTGTAACTGATATTCCTGAATATAATCGTTCTTTATTTAAAAATTTACTGAGTCAAGCTTCTATTCGTGTTTATGGGCGGGTTACTTTTGGTTCCGCACCTGATCGTTTGGCTTATTTAGCATCGCATCAATCAGAACCTTTGCGAACACTAGTCAATGAAATGTTAAAAAAGTCCGATAATGTGATTGCGGGTGCATTATTTAAAAAATTAGGCCAACTCTATACAGGGCGTCAAGGTTCTTGGGAAAGTGGAAGTTTTGCGGTAACCAATATTTTATCGAAAGAGGCTGGTGTTAATGTGAATGGTTTACGAATTTTAGATGGTTCAGGTCTTTCGCCTGATAATCTCACGACCCCACAGCAAATCATGCAAGTATTAGATTTTGCTTATCACCATTACCAAACCAGTTATGATTTTATTTCTGCATTACCCATAGCCGGTGTTGATGGAACATTAAAACATCGATTAACGCACGTTGCGCGTCGAGTGAGAGCCAAAACAGGGACGATTTCAGGTGTTGTGACACTGGCTGGCTATGCGGTCGCTTGGAATAAAGAACCACTTGCTTTTGTTATTATGGTGAATGGCCCAACAGGCATGAGATGGCGATATAAGTTGCTTGAAGATAAGATTGTGACAAGCTTAACACGATATGTGAGGACGGAAAACCAAGCTTAACCAAAATAACTCACTATACCCACCGTAAGTAGTGTGATTGCAACACCCAATATAAAATATGAAACTTTCAATTTTTTTTGTGTATGACGACTGTTTTTAAGACGCTCAGCTTCTTGAATAAATCGCATTTCAACTTGTTTTTGTTTTGTTTCTGATAAAACTTCATAAACTAAAGAAGGAAGAGCAGGGAGTTGTTCAGACCAGAGCGGTAAATTTTCGCCTAAATACTTAAAGAAAGCCCTAAACCCGACTTGTTTTTTTAACCATTTTTCAATTTGTGGTGCTGCCGTTGTCCAAAGATCTAATTCTGGTGCGAGTTGTCTTGTCAGTCCTTCAATATTCAACAATGTTTTTTGCAGCAAAATAAGTTGGGGTTGAATATTAATATGGTATTGACGTGCAACTTGAAATAAACGTAACAATAATTTAGCGAACGAAACTTTTCGTAAAGGTTGTTCGAAAATTGGTTCAGATACCGCTCGAATGGCACCTTCAAATTGATCGATCCGTGTTCCGGGTGGTAGCCAACCACATGCAATATGTAATTCAGCAACGCGTTGGTAATCTCGTTTGAAAAACGCAATCATATTTTCCGCAAGATAACGTTGATCACGATGATTGAGTGATCCGACAATACCAAAATCAACAACAATATACGATGGGTTTTCAGGATCATGGTCTGAAACAAAAATATTGCCAGGGTGTAAATCTGCATGAAAAAAACTATCACGAAAAACTTGCGTGAAAAAAACTTCAAGACCACGCTCAGCAAGTTTCGTCATGTTGATACCGCTTGCTTTTAATTTATCTATGTCATGCACGGGAATGCCATGTATGCGTTCAAGCACTAAAACATCAGGACGGCATAAATCCCAATAAATTTTTGGAACGTATAATAAAGGAGAGTTTGCGAAATTTCTCCTGAGTTGTGAAGCATTTGCACCTTCACGTAATAAATCGAGTTCATCATAAAGTGTTTGTGCAATTTCATTGATGATTTCTGTGGCTTTTAGTCGTCTTCCATGGCTTAAATAACGTTCCGCAATTTTGGCGAAGATTCTTAAAATATCAACATCGTTTTCAATTTGTTTTTTGATATGAGGACGTAACACTTTTACGACAACAGATTGTCCATCTAATAATGTTGCAGCATGGACTTGTGCGATTGATGCAGAGGCAAGTGCTTCCTCATCAAATGAAGTAAATAAAGCTTCAAGTGGCCGATTTAATGCAGATTCAATAATTTTTTTTGCTTTATATCCAGGGAAAGGGGGAACACGGTCTTGTAATTTTGAAAGTTCGTTTGCAATATCGTCAGGGAGTAAATCGCGGCGGGTTGAAATGATTTGACCTGCTTTTACAAAAATGGGGCCTAAGTCTTCTAGTGCAGAGCGAATTCGCTCCCCACGCGGCATACGTTTTCCCACCGTCCAGTAATAGGGATTAAAATAAACAACAAACCGTAACGCATAAAACCAACTGGTACCCAAAATGATAGAATCAATATTATATCGTGCCAGTACATAGTTAATGCGAATTAATCGAAGCAATCGTGAAAAGAGCTTCATTCGTTTATATCCTTGTCCATAAACTTTTGGCTTAAATTGTTTATTTTTATTTCCATGCGATCAACATCCATTCGGAATATATCGATTTCTTCAAATAAATCTTGCAAGGCTTCGCGTGGCGGTAAAATTGCAATTTCTTCATGAAAATATTCATCAATATGATGTGTAAATGTTTGTTCAGTATCACTAAGCCACCCTTTAAGACGCCTCAAAAGTTGTCCAGCATGATGTGCAGGCGCATCGCCCGTAATCTTGGAGAGGTATTCTTCCCAGGCTATATCCACCTCATCGAATAAATGAATCACGTCTTGGCCTATTTCAGCAGAGCCGGTAATGATTAAATCTTCAGAAAAAAAATGATGACGATCCTGTTTTAAGGCGACCGTCCCTAACATTTGTATTGGGGTGCCTTGAATTTTTACATCTGCTGAAAGATGTTCACCCGGATGAAGCAAGATGCCCTGTTCATCGAAGGTGCATTGAAAAATAAAATGAAATGGTAAAAGTTCAATGGTAATGACATGTCCTTTTAGTTTTTTTAAACGAGAAGGCGCCTCTGGGTCGAGTGCAAGATAAACATTAATTGCTTTTGATAAAGAGGATAAAACAAACATGATTTATCTCACTTTTAGTATTTGTAACCTTTATGAATTGCAACAATCCCATTGCATAAATTGATGTAATCAACATCTTCAAAATGTGCATCTATCATCATCGCTTTTAACACAGATTGATGTGGATGCATGCGTATAGATTCAACAAGATATTGATAACTATCTTTATCTTTTGTAATCATTTTTCCAACTTGAGGGATGACATGAAAAGAATATAAATCGTATAGTTTGCTGGCGACCATGGATGTAGCTTGTGAAAATTCTAAAATAATCAAACGACCGCCAGGTTTTAAAACGCGATAAAATTCAGTTAAAGCTTTGGTTTTATCGGTCACATTTCTTAAGCCAAAAGCAATGGTGATGCAATCAAAATATTGATCTTGAAAAGGAAGATGTTCAGCATCCGCTTGCATCCAGACGATATTATTGAGGTATCCTGCATCAATTAAGCGATCGCGACCAATAGCAAGCATACTGTCATTGATGTCAGTCATGACAATTTTGCCAGAAGGCCCGACTTCTTTTGCCATCATTTTGACTAAATCGCCTGTGCCTGATGCGACATCAAGAACAAATTGGCCAGGTCGAATATTGGCTTCGGACACAGCAATACGTTTCCATAAACGATGCAAACCGAAGGACATGATGTCATTCATGAGGTCATAGCGATTTGCAACGGAATGAAATACTTCCGCTACCAGGCTTGATTTTTCATCTGGAGAAACATGACGATATCCAAAATCAGTTGTTTTATTGTTTTGTGGCATGTTTGCTCTATTATTAATCAGAAATATGAAAACATTTTAAAGCAATTAGCTAGGCCATGAAATAAATTTTTTTTCAATTTTTTTTGAGCTATGATTTCATTTTGCTGAGGAGAAAAGACAATGCGTATTTTTATTGCTATGTTAAGCATGATCTGCATGTTTTTGGTCGGGATAAGCGCTTTTGCAGAAGATTCTACAGGTACTGCTCCAACCTCCGTACCTACTGGCAAAAAATTAGAGTGTTATGGCCAGGTTGTTTATTGGGGAACGAAACAGAATACAAATTGGTGGCCATGCAGCGGTGAGGGTAATGCTAATTTTGGCAATGGTGAATTTGCATGCCCAGATGGTTTCGTCGTTTCCAGCATACATACTTGGGAGGTAACAAATAATAAGACCCCCTATCGTTGTTATTTTACTTGCACAAAAATCCAGATGAAAATAACTAACTGTCAGTGGGTTTAATTATTTTAGTTGTTCGCCACGCCTTACAATTTCACCGGCGAGCGCCAAATAAGCGAGCGCACCCTGTGATTTTTCATCATAATGTAAGATAGGTGTGCCGTGGCTTGGTGCCTCTGCCAAGCGCACATTCCGTGGGATGACGGTGCGATAAACACGTTCAGGGAAATGGTTTAAGAGTTGTGATGAAACATCGAGTGCTAATCGATTTCGGCCGTCATACATTGTTCGCAACAAGCCCTCGATGTGGAGTCTAGGATTAATCGTTGTGCGAATTTGTTCGACGGTGTTTAAGAGTCCACTTAATCCTTCTAAGGCAAAATATTCGCATTGAATGGGAATCAGAACAGAATCGGCAGCAACCAATGCGTTAACTGTTAAAATGCTTAACGAGGGTGGGCAATCAATTAAGATGTAATGATACTGAGCAGTGATTTCGTCTAAGATATTTTTTAAATATTGCTCTCTTTCTTTTGCTTGCAATAATTTCATTTCAGCAACAATTAATTCTTGATTGGTGGCCAGTAAATCAAAGCCGGCATGGGTTTTTATGCAAGCGGATTGAATGTCTATTTCATGACAAAGGACGTGATGGGATGCATATTTAATCTGAGATTTATCGATACCGCTACCCACGGTTGCATTACCTTGCGGGTCCAGGTCAACCAAAAGTATTTCTCGTTTCATTGCTGCAAATGAAGCAGCAAGGTTGATACTCGTTGTGGTTTTACCAACACCGCCTTTTTGATTTGCAATCGCAATGATTTTCCCTTTCATACCGCCTCTTTTCTTCAAAAAACCCGCTAAAAGGAGTTGTTGATGATCATTTTTTGTATTTTGACAAATGGACAGGAGTCCATTTGAGCAACAGCTGAAAAGGATGAATCTGTTGCGGTCAAAATACAAAAAATGATCATCAACAACTCCTTTTAGCGGGTTTTTTTCTCAATCTTACAATGTGCCGCTCTACCTCAATGCCATGAATCATCATACGTGTGACATCTTGTAAAATAAACTGATTTGGACATTCATTCAATTCATCTTGTGGATATTGTCCTTTCATGGCAAGTAAAACGCCATTTTTACAAAGGAGAGGTTCGCTTGCTTTGGCAAACATTTGTAAAGAACCAAATGCGCGAGTCATGATCGTATCAAAACAAATTTCAGGATGAAAATCTTGCAAACGCTTATGAACAATATTGACATTGGGAAGTTTTAATTCCGCAACAACTTGTGTAAGAAACCGGGTTTTTTTATTGTTTTTATCCAGTAAGGTCCATTTTTTTTCGGGTGTTACAATCGCAAGCGGAAGCCCAGGAAAACCAGCACCACTCCCGACATCAAGCAGGGAATCGCCTTCTAAAAAAGGAAGCAAGGTTAGGCTATCAATCAAATGCAAATAAACCATGTCTCTTGCATCTGAGATTGCGGTTAAGTTAAACACACGGTTCCATTTTTGCAACAAAGCAAGGTATTGCAAGCATTGTTGTTTCGCAACATCATTCAAGTTGAATGAATTAAGCACCAACGCTTGATTGAGCAGGGTTTTAAGATCAGCCATGTTTTTTTAAATAAACTAATAAAAGGGAAAGTGCAGCCGGAGTCATACCCGGTATGCGGGAAGCTTGGCCCACCGTTTCCGGTTTAACAGCGTTCAATTTTTGGCAGACCTCCGTGGAAAGACCAATCACATTGTTATAATTAAAATGCGTGGGAATCAAAAGTGATTCTTTTTGATTTAATTTCGCAATTTCTTGCGCTTGACGTTCTATATATCCTGCATATTTAATTTCGATTTCAATTTGTTCAGCTGTTTCTTCATCAAGCTGCATGTCACATGCTTTAATGGAAACCAAATCTTGATAGCGAATTTCAGGCCTTTTTAGTAATTCAGTTAATCGATGTTCACGATTTAGTTTTTGTCCTAACAATAATTCAATTTGTTCTGCCATTTCAGTTTGTGGCCGTACAAAAATGGATTGCAATCTTGTTTTTTCTGCTTGTATCGATCGTTCTTTTGCTTCAAAGATTTGATATTTGGTTTCATCAATTAAACCAAGTTCGAATGCTTTGGGTGTTAAACGTCTTGTTGCATTATCTTCTCGGAGTAAAAGTCTGTACTCAGCTCGACTGGTAAACATGCGATAAGGTTCTTGCGTGCCGCACGTAATCAGGTCATCGATTAACACGCCAATGTAGGCTTCATGACGTCCGAGGGTAAAAGGGGGTGCTTCCTTAACATATTGTGCAGCATTAATGCCAGCCATGAGGCCTTGTGCTGCTGCTTCTTCATAACCCGTCGTCCCATTAATTTGTCCTGCAAAAAAAAGACCTGCAATAGCTTTCGTCTCTAATGATGCTTTTAAATCACGCGGATCAAAAAAATCATATTCAATAGCATAACCAGGACGTGTGATATGGGCTTGTTCAAATCCTTTGATGGATCGAACAAATTCAAGTTGTACAGCAAAAGGTAAACTGGTTGAAATACCATTAGGATAGAGTTCCGGTGTGGTAAGACCTTCTGGTTCAACAAAAATTTGATGAAAAGATTTATCAGCAAAACGGGTGATTTTATCTTCAATAGATGGACAATAACGTGGCCCTATTCCCTGAATGATGCCAGTATACATTGGTGATTCTGAAAGGCCACATCGAATGAAATCATGCGTTTTTTCATTCGTGTGTGTAATGTAGCAAACCGTTTG
>Ga0155583_125_pt2 | contig 14097 bp, 12 predicted proteins | sample RifCSPhighO2_12_FD_107240 | JGI IMG/M metagenome (GOLD analysis project Ga0155583, IMG submission 107240) | Gammaproteobacteria bacterium RIFCSPHIGHO2_12_FULL_38_14 | reverse complement strand
GCCCAATTTAAAATTAAGTAAATTCATCATGTTACATGCTAATTTTTTTACTGCATTCCCACCGATTGTTCTGCATGTAGGGAATTTGTAACGTAAATCCGATTAGCAGCAACCTGCAAATGCGAACTCGACAAGTGCGCGTAACGCAAAACCATCACAAAATTAGACCATCCGCCTAATAATTGTAATTCCTGCAAGCTCGTACCATTTTGAACATGCCAACTCGCCCACGTGTGCCGTAAGTCATGCCAACGAAAAGAAGAAATGTCCGCTCGTTTTAATGCTTTTCGCCACGCCTTCGTGTTCAGCCTAATCAAATTATCTAACGTATTTTCCCGCTATTCTAATCACGTTACATAAAGGTTTAATAAAAACCTCATCAAAGAGTTTGATTAAAAACTCCATACCCACACGCACACACAATCAATAGAACCTCAAAAGATGCCTGTTATCAAATACAATGACAACCAGGAAATAGGGTTATAAAAAATGTGTTGGTATGCGCGAAGTAAATTAAATAAAATTATAGCCGCATGATATTGCTTCATTCATAGAAATAATATTTACATTGAATCTAAATTTTTCCATCATTTCTTCGATACATACTTTTTGACTGACTGACTGACTGACTGACTGACTGACTGACTGACTGACTGACTGACAAAGAGGGTACCTTGTTTTCTTTATACAACAAGCACTTTCCCTTCTGACTAATGAGATGTGTTTTAAGAAAAGACACAACATAATTCTGCCATTGAATTTTTCGCCACCACTGACCTGAAAGCGTTTTTTTTAAAAAAACTATGCATAAATTGTATGTGTTGTAATGCCTCATAATGCCAAGATAAGAATTGACACTGCTTAAAAAAGCCACTTTATCTTCTTTTGTTGGCTTTCGCTTTAATGCGACCGCATTGTGTTTTTCAAACGCTTCATAAAAATTAGCTTTAGTCCGATTAGCAATATAAACACGATTTGGTTTAATAATCACGCCAAGAAATTGAATGCCATTTTTATAATGTGTTAATTGAATTTTTTTGGGGTGAATAATTAATCTCAGTTTTTCTTTCAAAAAATGCCTGAAAACAGGTATAAGCGATTCCAAATAACGCTTATCTTGATGCACAGCAAAAAAATCATCGACATAACGCCCATAATATCGCAATTTTAAATCATGCTTGCAAAAATGATCAAATGCATTCATGTAAAAATTGGCAAAAATCTGACTGGTTAAATTGCCAATAGGAAGTCCACAAAATGGTTTTGCATAAAATAAACTTTTACTTTTTGGCAAAATATTCCAATCCATTTTTGATGTTTTTAAATAGCAGTCGCGAGTAGATTCCAGGTAAATGATTTTTTGCGCAATACTCATGATCAAAGTTTTATCATCAGCATAATATTTTTGCTCGATAAAAGTTTGCAATTTTTTCCACAAAATAGTTTTATCAATCGTCATAAAAAAAGATTGGATATCACACTTTAAAATATAACATTCTTGTGTGTGATTTTGTGAGCATTGTCGAATAAAGCGATCTAAGCGTTGTATTCCAAAATGCGTACCCTTGTTTACTCTGCAGGCATAAACGTCATGAATCAGCATTTTTTCAAACAATGGATTTAACTTGTTGATCAACCAATGGTGCACCACGCGATCACGGAAATCAGCCGCAAAAATCTCGCGCCATACGGGTTTTTTTACAATAAATGCGATATTTCGGCCTGGTTGATACGCATCACTATTAATTTCGTTTCGCAAACGTATGAGGTTGTTTTCATAATGCATTTCAAATGCCAAAGCATTTGCAGTATTACGCTTGTTTTGACGACAATCCTTATACGCTTGCAATAAATCTTCAAGCGTGGCTTTTCCTGGATAAAAATCGAATGCTGTTTGCATAAATCAATACTTAAAAAATATTTCCGGAAGTGCTTGCGTGAGATTTAAAAAACCTCACGCACACACTTTATTATATTTTTGTGAAAATCCCGGGCACACCGAACACTGTTGTCATTGTTCTTATTGTTCGGATTCTGGTTCTCATTGCCATTGTTGAAGTTCTCGTTCAACGCGTCGGTACTAGAGGACTCGGTAGAACTCCAATAGTCCGAGACAATAAAATAGCGCTCTTTTGGACAATACGGGGCATCCCGCACGACCACCCGCTTATATGCTGTTTTTTCAACAATACATAATAAGCGCGCTTAGCATTGATCTTGTTAACACAAAATCTATCAGCGGCGCTATCGCTTTTCACAAAAAGCTTGCTCGCTCTCTGGCACCGTAGCCCCAGAGACTCTGGCGACAAAAACAGTATATCGTCTTTGTCATACAGGCGTAGCATTCCGCCAACCTGTAATTTGTTTGCCAATACTGGACATTAATTCTGCCAGCTCGGCGTGTTTTTTAATTGTAAGCAGGTGCATATCTGCAGACAAACGCAATTGTAGCTTGACCAACTCAAAATCATCTAAAAAATTTTCCAAATGCGTTTTTCGATCATTTTTATGTTTATTCGCGCGGTAAATATTTCGCACTAACTGCATTGCATCGCGCTTCATATCTTCACCTAAGGTGTATCGATATTCTTTTGAAAAATTTTTCGTCACCTCATAAATTTTCTGCAACAATTGGTAAGTATCCCTGTAAACAGGTAACTCTGAATGCAATGCCATAAATTCAAACCCAAAAAAATCATCTTAATTCGCCGCTTCGCGAACTATTTATATTTCAAATGCGACCGCTGGTCGCAAGTGATAAAGGGGCAAAGCGTTGAAGCGTTAATACGTTAAAGCCCGGGCACACCGAACACTGCCGTCATCGGCCTTAAGGAGCGGACCCTGGGCCTCAAGGCCATTGCCGAAGTACTCGAGCAACGCGAAGGTACTAGAGGACTCGGTAGAACTCCAATAGGCCGCGGTATTATCTGTATTACTGTTATTCACACCGTAATACATCACCAATCCCAATTCATCGCCATTGGTTGCTATAATGGCAGGATCTGTGCTCGTGCCTGAACCAACAGAGGGCAAATACCAAGTCACCGCGTTATTTTGATTCAATTGGCTGGGTGTACAAAGGCCTGCTGCATACGTGTTTGCGGCTTGGCTTTCTGTAATACCTACCGTGTGTATTGCAAGAATAGATTGTGTTTGACCCAGGTTTCCAGCTGTTGATGTACCGCCTGTGGATGTTGGAGTGCCGGCGGGATCCCATGCTATAGATCCGCTTTGATTGGCATTTGCCGCTACTTTGACTAAATTACACGTTTGATTTAAAAAAATAACTTTTTCAGTGGGGCTTGTGCCAGGTAATGCACTGCCCAATGTTACTGCAGTGGGTCCAGATGTGGGTATTGCAGTGTTATTTTCCACCGCTGCAATTATACCCGCTGTATTCGTATTGGTTCCACTGACTGTGATCGTACCATTGTCTCCTGATGCTGCACTTCCATTGGGGACTACTGAAAGTGAGCAAACATCAGCGCCATTACTCGATGAATATGCAGCGAGTGAAACACCACTACAACCATTGGTAATTGTGGGATTACGCGAACTGCTCCAGTTGGCAGCTGTTGCTGTTGCTGTAATACTACTGACCGCTGCATTAGAAAGATTCGTTACTTGTAACACTTCGGGTATTGAAGAACATCCAGCTACCAACATCAACGCTGCATTATTCGTTGCATTGACCGGGGGTGAGAATGCAGTGACAGAGATGGCAGAGACTGAATTTGTCACCGTACTGGTATTAGTGCCAGAAATAGCCACTGTGCCAGCAGTATTAACAGGAAGGCTAGAGGTAAATGTAAAAGTACAACTGGAACCAGCTGACAGTGAGTCGCCGCAAGTCGTTGCTGATTGTGTAATTCCGCTGCCAGAGGATGGTGTTGCAGTGATGGTTTGTGCTGCTTCTGTGCTGTCATTATTGGTGACGGTTAGCGTACCCCTGTAAGTGATTGTGCCGCTGGAAGCGGTTGTAACAAACATTAAACTGGGTTCTGTAACGCTAATGGGAATTTGATAAGTATATCCACCCAAACTCGTTGCAGTACCTCCTGCAGTGGTGACTGCTACGTCCACTGCCCCTGCGGCATGAGCGGGTGTGGTGGCCGTGATTTGTGTTGCACTGTTTACTGTATAACTAGAGGCTGCCGTACCACCAAATGTCACGGCTGTGGCATCGGTAAAATTAGTACCGGTAATCACAACAGAAGTGCCACCAGCTGTTGTGCCGGAGGTTGTGTCAAGGCTGGTGATGGTGGGAGCTGCAACGCTGGGTATGGTAAAACTCAATGTATTGTCTGTTAGTGGATAACGACTATTGTAGACAACACTGACTTCTCCTGTTACGGTTTGTCCGCTGCTGGGGGCTGTGAATAAAAAAGTTTTTGTGCAGGTTGTATTGCCACTTAAACTTGAACCACAAGTGCCACCACTATCGGCTATCGTGCCGGCCGTGACGGTTGCTGAAAATGACAAGGGAACGGTTATGCGGGGGATATTATTTTTGATGGTGTAATTTAATGTATACGTTGCACTTTGAGCAACCGTTTGGGGGAAGCTTGGTTGGGCAGTGAAGGTTAAAGGTTGTTGAACAGCCAAGGCCTGGCTGCTCAAACACACTGTGAATAATATGCTTAATAAAAGAAATATGCTGCGGTATTTTTTAATTTTTTTGATGAAGTTCATGATTATCTGCCTTGATGATTCTAAAAATTCTTATCGCTTGTTCGCGCTAGGGCTTCCGCCCTAGCTTCCGTGCTATTTAAATTGATAGCCTGCTATCACATCCACACTCTGCTCATTTAAATTAATGGGCACACCTTGAAGCAAAGTAGCACTATTTAATCTGGCATTACCGCGGTATTGATACAGATATTGTGCTCTCATAAAATAATTTTTCTTTAAATTAAATTGAAGACCCGCTCCGATGGCAAGATCCTCTGTGACTTTCCAAGCCGATAAATTTTTTGCACTGCTAGCAGGAATGCCTGCTTGTGCAGTTTCTTGATAGGTTAAACTGGCTTGTGTCATACCCACACCGGCAATAATAAAAGGGGATGCGTGTATTTTATTTATTTTTTTAAAAAATAAATCTGTTTCGAATAATTCACTGATCGGTCTGATTTGATATTTGTATGTGTAATTATTAAAAGTGGGATCTTGATATTGATAAACTTGACCGTTCAAGGTAGAGGGGTCATAGCGCAGGGTTGCACCAATAGAAATTAATTGTAGTTTCAGCTTTTGGCAACGGGCTTTGGCACTGACATCGTAGTTTCTGGCAAAGCCTGCTGTGTAACCCACACTGCTGCCGCCGCTGTCTTGGGTTAATTGATCGGTTTCAAGATTATTCACAGCAAACGTTTTATTGCTGGTGCCATTCAAATAATCACTCCACCCTAATCCACCAAAGACGGACCATTTGTGTGGTTGCAGAATTGGTATGAGTGCTGTTTCGGGTATTGGCGCGACTTTTGTTGGATAAGGATGGTGGTAATGTTTTTTAGGGTGTTTTTTATGTTTTTTGTGTTTTTTATGTCTCGTGCATTTTTTCTTTTTATGTTTTAGGGAGTGATGGTGTGTAACAGTTGTAACAGAATTTTGTGTGTTTTGTGTTTTTTGCACCGCAGTTTGATCTGTCGATGCCTGCGCAAGTTGAATTGTCTTATTTTTTGAAAATAAATTTGAAAAGCTAAAGGCAAAAAGTGATGGGGAAAAACCAATTGCAATTGACGTAGCAATAGCTATTGCGATGTTGCGATGTTGCGATGTTGCGATGTTGCGATGTTGCGATGTTGCGATGTTGCGATGTTGCGATGTTGCGATGTTGCGATGTTGCGATGTTGCGATGTTGCGATGTTGCGATGTTGCGATGTTGCGATAGGATCGTAGTCCATTTTGCCTCCATGTCAAACCCCTGTATCATTTTCTTAATCCATTGCTAAAGCACGAAAATATTCTGTCAATGATACCGACCCTGTTTTAATTGTACAGATTTTTTTAATCCTTTTTAATCCGGCTGTTTGGCTTCTGCCGTTTTACGTATCAGCAAATAATGCGTGCTATACGCTGTTTCAATATTAGCCTCGCCAGTCTTACTAAATCGAAGTCGATTACCATTGTGTTTATAAACAGTGATCGATGGCTTTAAATTTGAGTGGATTGCCCAAGCACGTAGTTCTTTCATCGCTTTTGAGATTTTGCCTAAACTCGCTGTAATCACACGTTCAAGATAGGGAACCCTGCCCTTGCGCCAATCAGACAATTTTTCAGGGGTTAACCACCCTATTGCAATAAATACATCCATTGTACTCACGATACCTTTTTCTGAAATGATTTTTCCGGCAATGGACGGTATATTTTGTTTGCTCATGATTCACTTCAATTTAGATGTGCGTGATACGCTGCTGGTAATTTTTTGAATACACTCTTTCACCGATTTTGCCTTCACGCTGGTTTTGTCTTCATCATAGAGTTGCCTTTATAAGCAAACACATAAACTGCGTGTTGACCCATACATTTTTTCAAAACATCTAACGCATCATCATTCAGTGGAACGGCAATGGCAGTACGTCCTTTGGCTTCATCTGGATGTATCCAAGCATGCGCTCTCTCCTCTTTTAAAAATCATAACCAATTGATATTAAATAACTTTATTTTTCACCTCTTTCAAAACATGCCTCAAAATCAAAACCCGATCAAGAAATTTCAAGACTATATTTGTGAACATTCCGTCTTTTGCAACTGGTTGCTAATCATGACGCCCAATTTATTTTTTCTTGGCCTTTAATTTTTGATGCGACTTTTTCTCTTCAATGCTTACTATCGCTTTTTCAAAATCACTGTCTAAATCTGCTTTTAATTTAAGTTGCTGCTCATGGAATTTATTGTACTCACTTTCAGCAAATTCTTTCGCTAGGTCATGCGATACCTTTCCAACATGATTTAAAATATCCCTGTCGTTTAGTTGTAAAAAACCATGCAATTTTTCAATCCAATCTTTCATATGCATGGGAATTCGCCGCATCGCCTGTCCTTCAGCAAATACTAAATACTGCTCCACCAAATTATTTAATGCGCTTAATTCATTTTCATCAAGATAATTTTTTGCAATGGCAACATCGTCCTTTCTTGGAATATCACCACGCCAATTTGTTAACCCCATATTCGGTTTTTTACTATCAGCCCTCGTTTTTACAATTTCAGCGGCTGTTTTTCCTGTAATTGCCCAATGCATTTTATTTTGAACGGTTTTAAAAAACTGAATGCTCATTTCGTCCGTTGGATCATAATCAACACTGAGTGCATAAATATCGGTAATTTTACGATAAAATCTTTTTTCAGAGGTTCGAATATCCTGAATTCGACGTGTTAGCTCTTCAAAATAATCGAAAGGCTGATCAGGATTTTTAAGGCGCTCATCATCCAATACAAACCCCTTGATAATGTACTCTTTGAGCGTTTTGGTCGCCCAGATGCGAAATTGGGTAGCACGACTTGAATTAACTCTGTAACCCACTGAAATAATAGCATCTAGGTTATAACACTCGATTTTACGCGAAACATCTCGATCGCCTTCTTTTTGAACTATTAAAAATTCCTTAATAGTTCGATTTTTCGATAACTCTTCAGTATCAAACACATTTTTAAGATGTATATTTACATTAGCTGTTGTGACATCAAATAGCTCAGCCATCATTTTTTGGGTTAGCCAAACTGTGTCGCCATCTAGCCGTACATCCAACTTCACATCGCCGCTTTCGTTACGATAAATAATAATTTGTGAATTATTTGGCTGCATATTTTTGATATCCATTTTTATCATTCTCCTGCAAATGCTTTTTGTAGTAGCGATTTTTTCTCGACTTCGGATCGGTTTTTCAAAAATCCTTTATCAAATTCAGATATGTTAAATTTAGGATTATGTTTAAGCAAAATTTTTCTAAGTTCGGCTTTTTTCTCGCTTGAAAAGTGATAAAAATGTATGCTGCGCCTCTTAAGTATCATTGGGGTATTCGCATAATCAGCTATCCTGGCAAGCAGTAACAGCTGTTTCTTGATATTGACATCCTCTTTTCCGCACCTCTCTAGCCCTAAATCAAACTGCACCTTGGATGAAGGAGGAAAGAAGGAAGGATCTGGATTACGCATTAAAGAACCTGTCGCTTCAATACTGTACAATTGAAATTGAGAAAAAAATTTTGACAATGTCCATCTCATATTACACTCCATAATTTCAAGGGCTGAATTGATCGTTCATGGTGCTTCAAATTCACAAGTCTATCTACTAATTCATGAATATTTGTTGCAGGATTTTTAGAATTTACGTCCTCATTATGCCGTGCCAATTTTTTCGCATTTTTAAATGCACTTTCCAATTTTTCATTAAGTGCGCTGAATAAACTCAAATGATTTTTTGTATAGTCCGACCAATGCTGTCGCAAATGTGAAACCAAATTATCAGCGGCTGATTTATTTTTGCTTTTCAAGAATGGTTTAGTGCTATAAATAAAATGCAGTAATAGCCAAACTTCAAAACAAGGCGTCGATGTAAAAACATGGTAGCGTGGTTTTGATTTTGAATTTCGTTTTGGCTTATATTGCCGTATTTTATCAGTTGCCTGATTAAATGTAGAATGTTCATCGCAATCAAAAACACACATAACATGATCGATATCTGCGGTTTTTTCTGTCATTTCAATTGCATGATCAACAACACTAATCGGCGCCGAACCCTCGCCGTTCATCACAATAATATTTGCTGTATTTAATATGTGAAATTTACATAAGTCGCGAAAATAATTGCACTCTGTCTTTTCGCCTTCGCACACAATTAAAATCGTTTCATAAGGTGATTTTTTTGGGGCACGACGCAAAAAATCCTTTTTTCTACGAATCTTACTTTTGAAATTTTCTTTACCCACACGACTTTCCATTTCTTACAATTTAAATTCACCAAAAAAAGGCAGTGCACCATAACGACCAATTAAATATCCTTTTTCCAGCGCTTCACCCTTTCGCGGACTAAAATCAGTAAGCGGGTAAAGTTGTGATGCTGATTCATTATCTTTTTCAATAAACCAAATTTGATCGCGGCGAAATAAATCCGTATCTAATAATGATGTATTATGAGAAGTAAAAATTAACTGCGCATTATTTTTGTTAAGCTCGACATCATGCATTAAATTCACCAAAAAACGAACCATTTTTGCATGTAAGCTGCTATCTAATTCATCAACAACCAATGTTTTTCCATTTTCTAATGCATCTAACACTGGGGCTGCATAGGAAAATAATCGCTGAGTACCATGCGATTGATCTTTAAATTCAAAAGCAATAGCCTTGTCTTTTCCTTGATGCAAAAATGTGGCACTGGGAATATCAACCTCTTGATTTTCAACAGCAGGCTCTGTCCCTAAGTGCACATTAAATTTTCGACCTTTTTTCATTTCAGGCATTACATCTGTAATACCAAGATCAGCTGCCCGTAAGAATTGAATTAATTGAGATTTAAATACCGAATCTGTAACACGACTCATTGTTAAAAGTTCAGAAAAAAGTTGATTGCCTGAGATTACAATGAGTTTATTCACAAACCAATTAAAAATTGGTCTTAATTGATCGCTATTTAAATTTACAGCGGTAGAAAGAAAAAGCGCATTGGAACGCGTTGAATCTTTCCACACCTGACGTTGATTACCACCAGTTAAATGAGAACCAAAATACCAATTATATTGATCTTGTTTTTCATCGTACTCACGCTCAAACCAACGCTGTGCTTTTCGCTCGACATAAACAAGCAACCATTCTCGAGTTACACGCGTTGATGTTAGCGAGAAACCATATTGATAACGAACACCATTTTCTAAAAAAGTAACTTCAAATTCAGAAGGAGCGTTTGAGGTGATTGAGTCAAAGCGAAATGACGTCACATTCAATGATTGTCCTTCACGCACAGCAACGGCAGAAGTTTCAACCATACTACGCATAAAGCCAAGCGCTGAAATTAAGTTGCTTTTGCCGCTTGCATTAGGACCATAGAGAATTGCAGAACGTAATACTTTCGGTACTGCCAAAATAGCCGTTTCAACACAACTTGCTTCTAGGTGCGCATTATCGGTGGATGCAACCATACTCAAAGTTTGGGTGTCACGAATCGAACGATAGTTTGTAACATGGAATTCAATTAACATGTAAATACCGCCAATTTATTAAAAATAATATCAATTATTGCAGTTAATTTTCAAAATATCAACTTATTTTGTGATATTTTTGATTTTAGTGCCTAAAAATACATTTTTTGATTTCACAATTACTGATTAGTTTTATAGACAAGGAAAATTGTGGCATTATTGTGACGTGTTAACACGAATCTGAATGTAATTGTGACTGTTTTAGACTGTTTCTCACCTTGAGTTGCATCGCAAGGTCTTGATTTATAACATACTGGATGATGGACAAAGCCACTCTTAATCAGCGGGTCGTAGGTATCGATCCCAACACGGCCCATCAAAAAATTAAGAAAATTCATCATGTTACACGGCACATTTTCTGACTGGTTCGTTTTTAGTACAGCAAATTGTAGGGAATTTATAACGTAAAACAGTCAGCTGTTCGTCCTTGGTTTTTTTTGAATACGTAAAATTACTTCATCAAATCAATATTTTTTGCCAAAAGAAGTTTAAAAAAGTTGCTGGAACTGCAATAAAAAAATCAGTTGGTCTATCCAAACTTGATTAAATAAAATGTTCTTCTGCAATGATCTTGAAAATCGGTTTTTCACTGGCGGCTTGCGGTTCAAATCCAATCTACAGTTTTTCCGCTTAATCCGGTGTGCCGCTTATTTCACTTCAACTGTATTGCGCCAATGGTAACAGTCAAATGGATGCCAAATAGCATGAAAAAGAATATGTGCAATGATCGCTGCAGATAATCCATATTTCCAAAATAACCAACCAAAGATTACTCCGGCCCACAAGTTCAACCCAATCATAGAGACAACAAAACCAACTGTTTTTTTACATCCCAAAGATAAATAACCCGGAAGATGTCCTACTGCAAATAATATGCTGGACAATATAATCGCAAACCACACTATGAAAATATTTTGATAACCTAAAAATAATGTCGCGATCCAAATTAAAAATGTCATTAATCCCCAGCGACATATAATTTCTTCTAGTTAGCCTATGCACGAGTAATTTATTCTCCATTTCCTTTCCATGCATCCCCTGGCAACTGACTTGCAAAATCATTCATCACCATTTGAAACGCTTCGTGCATATCATATTCAGATAAAAATGGCGCCGCCAAAAGCGGCATAATATCATTGGTGAAAACACCATCCATTTGCTTAAAAAAAATATTTTTTTCGTACTCAGCGCGCGATGCAGATTGGTTACCATGCGTCATATATTGCTGAAAAATTTTAATCACTGCAGCGCCACTCAAGGAATGATGTTTTTTCACATACCAATAATCATATAAATCTCTGCCTTTTTTTCGTTGATATAAGGCTCTTAATTTTGTACCCATTAATTCTTCCAGCGAATAAGTCAACACATTCGCAGTACCGGTAAACCACGTGTTTTCAACGCTGTATTTTTTTCGAACCAATGGCAGCACATTAAAATGTTCTCTGGTATTAATTTCAATTTTTACTTTACGCGCGACAACCGGTTTTGATTCCGTTTCAAAACGATAATACATTGTGAAACGACCTTGCTTTTGTTTCCAATTAGGCTTGCCAAGCCACGGATCGAGGCACTCGCGAATAATACTCACCGTGTCGCCAATGGGCTTTGCATGAATTTGCACAAAATCCAAATCTTCACTAAAACGACCACCTTGTGCAAAAAATAATTTATGCAAAGCTGTGCCACCGCGAAACACTAAATTTTCACCAATAACCGGATGCTGATATAATTCGCATATTGCGCGCGATAAAATTAAATCGTGCTCAATCAACTGTAAACTTGACCAAGGTGCATTGTCCTTCCATTCCAATAAATTTGCTTGCGGAATCATAAATCAGTCTCAACGTGTTCATTTACTAAAATACACCAACGTTTGTTTTTTTCAAAAACGTCGGTGGTGCTACCCATAACAAGCGGTCGATATTCACATTTCTGCGTTTGCAACCATTGATGCAATGGCGCAGTATCAAGCTCTAATTCCAAATAATCTAACAAATAGCCGAGACGTTGCGCATACACTACACCCACTCGACTTATTTGAAAATACCGTGTTAATTTTTCTATCGATAAATTTTCTTTTAATTCACTGAGCACCGTTGCAACATTGTGTATCTGACCTGATGCATGAAAATACTTGATCAGATCGCACGTAGTCATCTCAAGATCAGAAACTTGCATTTTTCCTGTCTCGGTTTTTACGGAGTTTAAAAATGAGGTGTGTATGTGCTTCTGATAATAAAAATCAATTCTAACGTTTTTGATTTGGATGGGACGCATCATTTTATTGGTCATCACTTGAAACGTCATCACCTGCTGATGTGATGCACCATACATTCCAGCCGCGCTTAACAGCGCTACATAATAGGGCACCTTCAAATACTGCATCAAAGGATCAATAAACCAAGAAGCGGGTAAACATCCTATGGATTGATATTCCAGAGGAACGATGACATAAAAATCATGCCGCACACGCGCAATTCTGCCTGTTTTTGAAAGACGGTAAAAAGCGACATCAATAGCTGCTTTTTTTTTGTCTTTAAAAACCGCCAACACTGATTTTCGTAAAAAGAAATATTGCCCGCGGGATTGCAGCGAATCAATATAATCAGACAAATATTTTATTTCTGTTTTCATATACAAATTGTTACGTATTTTGTAATAATTTGCAAATGGTTTCGAAATTTAATTGATTGCGTCATCGTAGGGGATTTGTAACGCACCCTGATTTGTAATCAGCGGGTCGAGGGTTCAAATCCTTTCACCAGTTTTAAAATAACAAATTAAAACAAGCCATTATATTTTACTGGGCACGAGTAAATTCTATTTTTGGGGCACCATAGCCAAAAATGGGACATTTTCATTTTGGTTTGACAAATCGCAATAACCCAATAACCCACTAGAAATCGGAAACGTTTGTGGTACAATCTCATTACCTCCCCTATCACTCTGTGGTAGGGTACAAGGCCTCTTTTAGAGGCCTTTGTTTTATATTGCCATCAAAGACATATGAAAATTTAATTTATCCGTTCTACGACCCGATAAAATCCCACGCACAGCGAAAAAATTTTAAATATTGCTAGTCTATCCACGCATTTTAAGATAGATTAAGCCAATTTTAATCAACAACCTACGATAAATGTCAGGGGAATTGAAAAAAGTCATTGCTGAGCGAAGCAGCTTTTTGCTAAACTGCATTTAACAACACCCGCAACGCCTCTTAACAATGCGCACCCCGGCGGGTTTTATATCTGTACAATGCACATAACAAATCACAAAAAACCCCAATAAACAGCTATGAATTAAAAAAGATTATGTTATAATTTCATTACCTCCCCTATCGTTTCGTCGGTAGGGTACAAGGCCTCTTTTAGAGGCCTTTGTTTTTTATATGGATTTATCGTGTGAACAATATCAGCAAAAAACTCAGAACAACCGTTTACATTGACGGGTTCAACTTATATTTTGGCGCTCTGAAAGGCACACCTTTTAAATGGCTCGACCTAGAAAAACTATTTCAAAAATTATTAGCCGAGCATCACGAAATCACACAAATTAAATATTTTACGGCTCGCATATCACAGCGCGCCAATAATCCCGATTCTCCCGATCGACAAAAACTCTATTTAAAAGCATTAGAACATCATCTACCTCTCGTTAAAATTTATTACGGCCACTTTCTAACACATAAAATAAAAGTAAAAGTGAACAATCCGCCAAAAAACTGTCCGCCTTATGTAACCGCTATTGATACAAAAGAAAAAGGCTCTGATGTTAATCTTGCATTACATATTTTAAATGATGCTTGGCACGATCGTTACGATTGCGCAGTATTAGTTTCAAACGATAGTGATATTGCAGGCGCACTACAATTTGCAAAAGAAGAACATCACAAAAA
>Ga0155583_106_pt2 | contig 14183 bp, 15 predicted proteins | sample RifCSPhighO2_12_FD_107240 | JGI IMG/M metagenome (GOLD analysis project Ga0155583, IMG submission 107240) | Gammaproteobacteria bacterium RIFCSPHIGHO2_12_FULL_38_14 | reverse complement strand
TCATGTATTCTCATTTGATTCGCAGCATCTTTAAGCGTTGTTGTTGGTGGAAGAAACTCTGGTTTTTTAGACATCACGTCTTTCGCTAACATAAATACCTCCTTCTTATGACGATCCTTTAAGGTCAATATAGCATGCTTTGAAAACGTATTTATTAACTCAATATCTTCATAAAAAAATCAATAAATTGCGTATTTAATTACAGAGTATGATCAGTCAGGTTATAATGAAGAATAGATAATGGAGGTAATTTGTATGATATGGGTCATCAATAGTAATTCAAATATTTGTCGCATTTATGAATATAATCAACAAGAAAAAAAACTACCCTTAATAAAAGAAATAAAGCACCCTGAAAATCGCTTAAAAACCAGTGAAATTATATCAGATAAACAAGGTCATTATAAATCAAATTCCGGATACGGGTCATACACTCAAACATCAGACCCGAAAGAAGTACAAATCGATCATTTTTACCGCGAAATTGCGGAAGAATTAAACCAAGGTAGAAATAATGAAAATTATGATCAATTAATTATTATTTCCCCACCCCACTTAATAGGCTTACTTTTTCAACATTTGGATAAAAACGTTAAGAAAATGATCTTGAATAACATTCAGAAAGATCTTTTGCACTTGTCAGATCAAGAGTTATTAGACTTCGTGCGAACACACTATTTGCCAGCCACCTAAAAACTCGTGGATTAAAAATAAACCTTGCCTAAAAGAAGTTTTCAATGGAACAGTGATTCATAAGTAATACTTAATATATATCATTTATAATAAAATTCATTATCGTCAATATACACAAAAATTACATGCCACAAACTATAACTAAAACAATAAAGCAGTTTAACAATACACGCATTGGAAAATCATCTTCCACTGAGAAACTCATTTTTTTTCTACAAAAGCCTGATGTTCATACAAAAAAAATAAAAATTAAGCTTAACAGTTTTCCTGTAGGATTTTTTGTAGATCAATTAATTACTCTACCTCATGACTTGTCTTTTTCTATATCTCAAGCAAAAGCTAGAAAAATTTTAGCTCAAGTATGTGATATCACAAGCTCACCCAAAAAAGTTGCAAAATATCTAAAACCATTAAACGATGAACTTGCATCACTCATGCGGGCAAATGAATTAAACATTAATCAAGATTACATTCCAGATTATCTCTTAACAGGAAATGGATTTTTTATACCCGGGCCCAGCAAATATCCTCCTTACAAAAAAGGTAAATTACTCGATCAATTATTATTACAACGAGAACAAGCAGAAGGCGTAAACTTAGATGGTACAGTGAAATTTGTTGACGTCATCCCAGAAGATCGTGTCAATAGAATTGTTTCAAAAGGATATTTATTTTCAGAAGAAACCATGATTGCTGGTATTAATTTTCATGGCTCGTATACACACCGACTCATCCTTCAAGCACTTTGGGAAGGTGGAAAAAAAGGCGTGATTGATCTCACCGTTGACAAAAAAACGAAGAAAAAATTAAATTTTCTTCAATTTATTGAACTTTTAATTTTAGCAAAATATAATGATGATTCGTTTTGGGCCACTGCATTTGATAGCGCAACGGATAGCGTTTATAAAGCTATCCGATATAGCGGAAAAAGATCGTACCTTGACCCAAAAACTTATGCATTCAGTAACCGCTCACCCTTCGTCATGAATATGATGCTCATTTGTCTAGGAAAAAAATTAGATTTATTAGCCTTGCAACTTTATCTGTTAGATAGCTTTTATAAAACATCATTAAGAATGATTGCATTAGCCGAACATCATATTCGTAAGGAAATTTCTTCAGCCGAACTCGATACCGAAAATATGTACATACAATGTATGAATATTCTGGCAACGCAGCCTGAGAAGCTTGAAGATGTTGGCGGCAGAACATTTTTTACTTATCATCATTCCTCCCTTCCCAATGCTTACCATCTTCAAAAATATGATCTCGTTGAACCAGGTGTAATTAAAAAAATTGAAGGCAAAGGAAAGGGAAAAGTAAGAATAGGCCCCTATAAGAGTGCGGAAGAATATATCCATCTATTTGGTCACGGTTTTTTTGCATCGAGCCCGAAAAGCAATACAATAACAGAAGACGTCATAGCAAAAAAATTAAAAAAACCCCTTTAAAAATTCTACGTTTTATTTTTTAGAAATGCCAACTCTGCTTCTGTTGATTCCCGACTCAATAGTTTATTATATTGCGGAAAGCGGCCAAATTCTTTAATCATTCTAAAATGTGCATAGGCGTAAGCAAGAAATAATTGATAAATTTGCTTTGTTTCTTCCATTGAAAGCGTTACAAGTTCTTGATAAAGACGAATAGATTTTTCTTGAATCGTTGCATCTTCAGAATGTACGAATGGCATATAAAAAAAGACCCGTTCAATTAATGTTAAAGATTGATCAAATTTATTTTTTACACCTTCTTCAGCAAGTTCTAGTGCCTTGCTATCATAGGCTATCGCTTTAGAAGTGTTACGATATAAATGACGAGGAAATTGATCAAGCAAAATAATTAATGTTAAACAACCACGCGGTGTCGATTTCCAATCATCAATTTTTGATGTAATTGCTTGTTCAAATATTTCTTGGAATTGCAATAATTGTGATTTAATCGTATCGTTTTCACCAAACCATAAGGTCGTCCGATCGCTTGTCGGTAAATCAGCAGATCCTAAGTGACCAAACCAAAACTGTAAAATTTCATGAATTTTATCCAAGGTAACCCCTCAACACGCCCTAATCAATCCACACTTGTGTACCAACAGGCGTTACATCAAACAATTCAAGCAAATCGTGATTACGCATGCGAATACATCCTTTAGAACCCGGCACACCCATCACCACTTCATCGGGTGTTCCGTGAATATAAATATAACGTCTCATCGTGTCTACTAATCCTAAGCGATTTTTTTCTTTTTCAAGCCCGCTTAACCATAATATTCGCGTTAAGATCCAATCACGTTCAGGAAATTTTTTTTTAAGATCAGGATGATAGATTTCGCCGGTCGGTCGTCGCCCCACAAATACAGTATTCATAGAATACCCTGCGCCTATTTTGGCACGAATCATATGCAAACCACGCGGTGTTTGTTCACTACCCTTGCGTTCACCAACACCATTCTTTGCACTTGAGATTAAATATTTTTTTTTGATGAGCCCATCTTCGTAGCAAACCATGGTTTGTGTTTTGATGCATATTTCTATTTTTTTATTGATCATTCTTCTTATTCCTTACCACCATTTTTAATAGATCTACAATAAGCTTTTCCGTGCACTGTTTGCGATCTTGTGACGGGTTAAACTCTGCGATTTCAAGACCAATCAAACGAGGATCGGAAAATAAAGTTGGTATTGTTGCAAGCAAATCAGATGCGGCAATCCCATCTGGTTCTTTGACATCAACACCTGGCGCATCTTGTGGATCAAGTACATCAAGATCTAATGATAAACCATACCGTGATGTGTTTTGACTAACAATACTAAGCGCTTCTTGCAAAACATTTTTAAACCCGCGTTGTTTTACTTCTTCTATAAAATAAATACGAACATTTAAACGTTTTAATAATGCTTCTTCCCCTTGTTCAAAACTACGCACACCAATTAAACAAAGATTTTCAGGTTTTATTTTGGGGGCATCATGCAAAATGCTAGTTAATGCGGGATACCCATAGCCCAGCAAAGCTGCAAGCGGCATGCCATGAATGCGCCCACTCAGAGTGGTTTCAGGGGTATGACTATCCATATGCGCATCCAGCCAAATTAAGCCCAATTCTTCCGATGGATGGATTGCATCATAAACACCAGACCAGGTTCCTATCGCACTGCTATGATCACCCCCGAGTACCACAAAAAATTGTTTTTTTTTGATTGAATTTGATACAGCTTCGGCTAATTGTTGACACATTTTTTGGATAATGTCTTCTTTACGTAAAGTCAAAAACGAATCATTTTGGACAATTGTCCAATCTAAGGCAACCCCATGTTCTATGAGTGATCGAAGAAAAAGAGACTGTTGAATAACGAACGGCCCGCTAGCGCATCCTGATTGAACGCCACCTTCACCTGATGCATAAGCCATCAATGATATTTTATTTAACATAAAAAATCCTTGAAAATGCTTGAGGTTTTCATTATATCATTGTTCGTGCTCAAACGCCGTATGGAGAAACTCGCATGAATTCACAACAGAGTATGCCTTTCATTAATACCTTATGGGATGAAAGCATTCTGCCAACTTTAATGGAATACATTAAAATTCCAAACCAATCTCCGCAATTTGACCCGCTTTGGCAAGAACATGGCTACATGGATGAAGCTGTCAAAATCATTTCAACATGGTGCAAGGCACATGCGCCAAACAATATGACACTTGAAATCATTCAACGTGAAAACCATACGCCACTCATTTTTATGGAAATACCCGGCCAAAGTGATGACACTATTTTGCTTTATGGCCACCTTGATAAACAGCCTGAAATGTCCGGATGGGATGCAGATTTACATCCTTGGAAACCCGTATTACGGCAAGATAAACTTTACGGTCGTGGTGCTGCCGACGATGGTTATGCAGCATTTGCATCACTAACAGCCGTGTTAACATTACAGAAACAAAACATACCCCATGCTCGCTGTGTTATTTTGATTGAAGCAAGTGAAGAAAGCGGCAGCCCGGATCTCCCGTTTTATATTGATCTCTTAAAAGATAGAATTGGTACACCAAGCCTTGTTATCTGTCTTGATTCAGGTTGTGGGAATTATAATCAACTCTGGATCACAACTTCTTTGCGTGGTTTGGTAAGCGGTAACTTGAGCATAAAAGTGTTAAAACAAGGTGTACATTCAGGATCAGGCAGCGGCATTGTTCCCTCCCCTTTTCGTATCTTGCGACAATTATTAAATCGTATTGAAAATGAAAATACGGGAAACATTTTACTTGATGATTTGCAAGTACAAATCCCAAAAGAACGTTTAGAGCAAGCTAATCAAACCGCTACTATATTAGCGAAATCATTTCTTGATGATCTTCCGTTTCAAGCAGGTGTTTTGCCAGAATCTGGGTCTATTGCTGATTTGCTTATTAGACGATCTTGGAAACCTGCGCTTTCCGTGATCGGCATTGATCAAGTTCCATCAATCGCACATGCAGGCAATGTGACTTTACCATCGTTGTCAGTAAAATTATCTATGCGGCTTCCACCAACTTGCGATCCACATCAAGCTGCAGATGCATTAAAAAAGACACTCGAAGCAAATCCACCCCATCATGCGCTCGTCGAATTTGAAATGCTTGAAGCAAGCCCAGGTTGGAATGCACCACGTGAAACTGCATGGTTGGTTGAATCATCACGTACAGCGTCAAAACATTATTTTGGCCAAGAAGCTGCATATATGGGTGAAGGCGGATCCATTCCATTTATGGGAATGCTTGGAAAAAAATTTCCGGAAGCACAGTTTGTGATTACAGGCGTACTAGGTCCAGAATCTAATGCGCATGGTCCGAATGAATTTTTACATATTCCAACCGCAAAAAAATTAACTGCTTGTATAGCACATATGATTGCAGATCAATATAAAGTTCAACGAGGATCTTGATGAGTTTTAACACGATTAAGTTTTAACACGATTAAATAAAAATTTTTCTATTTCATGTTCAGATAATGGCTCAGAAAAATAATACCCTTGTCCCTCATGACAACCTTGCGACATCAGTAATTGCAATTGCTTTTTCGATTCAACACCCTCTGCCAGTATTTGAATATTAAGTGTTCTTGCTAATGTAATTAGTGCTTTTACAATAGCAGCATCCTCTTTGTTTGTATGCACATGTTCGATGTATGACTTATCAATTTTTATTCTATCAACCGGAATAATTTTCAAATAACTGATATTAGAATAACCTGTTCCAAAATCGTCTAATGCAATTTTCACACCTATTTTTTTTAAAGCATGGATGGATTGAATAATTTTTTTATGCTGATGAAGATTAATATTTTCAGTTAATTCTAATTCCAAATATTGCGGTTGTAAGTGATATTTCTCTAAAATATTTGCGATATCATATACAAAGTCATCTTGCTGCAACTGTTTAGTACAAACATTGACGGAAATACGAAGCGGTTGCAATCCATGATCTTGCCATAAACAGTTTTGACGACATGCGGTATCAATAATCCATTTCCCTATTTCAACAATAGACCCTTCTTCCTCAGCCAATGGGATAAACGATTCGGGTAAAATTAAGCCTCTTGTTGGATGCTGCCAACGAATTAATGCTTCTACGCTATGGATCTCGCCTGTACTTAAATGAAATTGAGGTTGATAAAATAAAAGATACTCACCCTGCGCTAAAGCATGCAAAAGTAAAGACGATCCATAAACTGAAGCCAAATCAAATCCCATCGTGATAGTCCTCTATAGTGGGGACTGAAAACTACTTCAACAGTTTTCAACGTCCTTTCTTAACTATAGGGTATGAATGAGAAATTAGACGGGTCGAGGAAAAATATTTTTTATTTTATTTTTCAATATGTTGTCTGATTTGTGTCATGTAGAGAGGGCGACCAGCGGCCGCCCTTAATCAATTAATAGTCATCATCGCCTGTTGCAGTATCAGGACTACCAGCAGCGGCATCATCTCCAGCACCAGATCCGGATCCCGCACTCATTCCACCACTAGAATCTGTTGAAGAGGCACTATCACCATCTGTTGCGCTTGCACTACCTTGTGTGTCACTGCCCATAGCGCTACCCATTCCATTATTTGTTGAACTGCTGTTATCAGCTAGAATTTGATCAGCACTGAAATCATCCTCAGCTGCTGATGCTTGAGTAATCCACATTAAAGGCGTTACTGATAACCATCCTGATATCGCAATCGCTGTTAAAGATTTTAATTTCATCTTCTTTCTCCTAAATAAAATCATATAAATAACAAATAACTAGGACCTGTCGTCAACAATCACACCCGCCCCATGATTTGCCTGGTACTGAGCCAATGTACCGCAGCTTGTCCACGGTATCCAGTTGCAAGCGCGATTCATTGATGACAGGACCAATCACTTTAGCTCTCTATATTATTATTGCCTCACTGGATTCACAATAGTTGGTGTTGAGAAAAAATTGGTAACCGCATCATCTTGAAAAATCTTCATTAAGACTATTTTTTGATCAAAAAAACCAGATTAAATATTGACGCGATACAATTAACTTTGCTATAACACCTTCCGACAGTGAGCGATTTAAGCTTATCTTAATAATATATATGAGAACCATGCTACGCTGTCCACGAAAACGAGCTGTCATAATCACTGCTTAGGATCTATATCAAGCAAGTTCACAATGGAATTCCCATCATGTGATTGGGAATCCTAAAGTCATGCTCATATTTATTTTATTCATATTTAAAAATAAGGAAAGACTGCATGATGGCAAATAAGGCAACCTCTGTTTCATTCACTCGATCCATTTATCCTTGGGTTATTGTTGTTTGCGGCATGTTATTTTATTGTTATAACTATTTCTTGCGCGTTTCTCCAAGTGTAATGCAACCAGAACTTTCTCAAGTTTTTCATATTACTGCTGCGCAGTTTGGAACTTTAGCGGCCTTTTATTATTATGCTTATACACCGATGCAGCTTCCTGCTGGCATGATCTATGACAAATTTGGTGTGCGATTTGTACTTGGCATTGCCTGCTTAATTGCCGTTCTTGGATTAAATATTTTCATTCATGCAAAAAGTGTTGGCATTGCTGAAGCCGGTCGTTTTTTAATTGGGCTTGGCACAGCCTTTGCCTACATAGGCACTTTGAAACTTGCATCAATTTGGCTTCCGCCTAATCGCTTTGCAACTGTTGCTGGTCTTACCACTGCAATTGGTATGACTTCCGCCGCCTTATCACAAAAATATTTAACACATCTTGTAGAAAGTATCGGCTATCAGCATGCACTGCGTACAGCATTAATAGCTGGCATACTGATGTGTATACTCATTCTACTATTTGTAAGAAACCGCCCTAAGCATGATATGCAATTATCTGCGGTCAGTGAACAATCACCAATGACGTTTGCACAATTAAAATCAGCATTAAAAAAAATCTTTACTAATCCGCAAATGTGGTTAATTGGCATTATTGGTTGCCTATTATATCTTCCATCTTCTGTTTTTCTTGATCTCTGGGGTATACCCTATCTTAAAAACGTTTACCATTTAACTGCAGATCAAGCTGTCGCGATCTCAAGTTATACTTTCTATGGATGGATCCTCTCAGGGCCAATCATTGGCGCATTTTCAGATAAAATCAAACGACGTCGTATGCCACTCACGATCATGGGTTTCTTTGCTGCCCTTTTACTGTCTATCGTGTTTTATGTTCCAGGCATCACACTTTCCATGCTCTATCTCATCTTTTTTATGATCGGATTTTCCTGTGGTGCTCACCCCTTGTGTTTTGCGTTAGGAAAAGAAAATAATTCCATTCGTATTGCAGGTACCGCTGTTGCAGTCACTAACATGTTAATTATGGCAGGTGGTGCAATTTTCCAGCCATTGATCGGCACATTACTTGATTTTCATACCACTAGCCCAGTTGGTGCAGATGGTTTACCTGTTTATTCTTCCTATGATTACACTTTTGCATTAAGTGTTATTCCAATAGGCGTTGCGCTTGGGATTTTTCTCGCTGCATTTTTCTTGAAAGAAACCTATTGTGAAACACAAACAGAAGAGGAAGAACAAGCTGAAGAAGTGATTTTAGCGAAAGCTGCTAATCAATAATTCCCCGTGTCACCTAGAAAAAATGCCCTTCGAGACGCGTGCTATGCACGCTCCTCAGGCCTGTCCTGAGCCTGTCGAAGGGGCGAACGGACAGGGGCAATAAGCTTAATCACTGATCCACTCACGTGCTTTTAAAAATTCGTCATAAAGATTAGCCTCAGGCGTATCTTGCGTAGGATGATATGCATACTCCCAAGCAACGAGGGGCGGTAAAGACATCAAGATTGATTCTGTCCGCCCTTCTGATTGCAATCCGAACAATGTCCCACGATCATACAGTAAATTAAATTCCACATAACGTCCGCGACGATACAGTTGAAAATCTCGTTCACGCTGTGTAAAAACAGCCTGTTTTCTGTGAGCAAGAATAGGTTGATAAGCTAGAATAAAGTGATCGCCAACACTTTGCATCAATGCAAAAGAACGTTCAAATCCCCATTCATTCAAATCATCATAAAATATTCCACCAATACCACGCGGTTCTTGTCGGTGTTTTAAATAGAAATATTCATCACACCATTTTTTGAAACGTGGGTAAACATCAGGACCAAAAGGTTCACAAGCAGATTTTGCCATGGTATGAAAATGGATACAGTCTTCTTTAAATCCGTAATAGGGTGTCATATCAAAGCCACCACCAAACCACCAATATGGCGCTTGGTTTTCTTTCTCAACTAAAATAAATCGTACATTCATGTGTGTTGTTGGCACATAAGGATTAAGTGGGTGAACCACTGTCGAAACACCCAGTGCTTGAAAGCGAGTATCTTGTAATGCTGGACGTTTTTCAGTTGCTGCTTGTGGAAGTTTATGTCCTTTGACATGAGAAAAATTAACACCCGCCTTTTCAATGATTTTACCCGTTAAAACACGTGTGATACCGCCACCGCCTTCAGGATATTCCCAGGAGTCTTCAATAAATTTTGCGGTGCCATCTTCATTTTCAAGACAGACGCACAATCGATTTTGTAAATCGAGTAAATATTTTTTTACAATCCCAATTGCATAAGAAGGATCAAGATGTTCCACTTGATTAAAAACCGTCTTCTGCGTCGTCATGATCTAACTCCAGCCAAAGCGCATTTAATATTGCAAAACTGCAAGCAAATGCTGTACCTAAAATCCAGGCAAAATACCACATGATATTTCTCCTAATAAGCTGTATGTTCATTCTCCCCTTCTACCATTTTACGTTCAACTTTACCGCGTAAAACACGATATACCCAAGCGGTGTAAAGTAAAATGATGGGCATAAAAAAAACTGCCGAAATTAACATCGTAAATAATGTTAATCGACTCGATGATGCATCCCATACTAATAAACTTGATGTAAAATTAATTGAAGAAGGAATAATAAATGGAAATAAAGTCACGCCAACGGTTCCAATGACGCCAATAATACCGATACTACTACACAAAAATGCAAAACGACTATTCCAAAATGGTGCGGTTAATAAAACTAGAAATGCTCCTGCAAAACCTAATACTGGAAATGTCATTGTAAAAGGATAATGCAAATAGTTTTGCATCCACCCACCCATCACAGAAATAACTGTTTTATGTAATGGATTTGAAAAACCTTGTGGATCAACACCATTTGTAACAGCATACCCCGCTATACCTTTTGCAACCCAAATACCGCCTAAAGCAAAACAAATAATAAAAAGGCAAGCGGCAATTCTAGACCAAAAAAGTGCCCGTTGACGAATTGCTTCTGTTGTTTTAATTGCAAGGAACAAACCGCCATGCATCATCAACATAAAAAGACTCGTTAACCCACACCATAAGGCAAAGGGGTGTAACATACCTAAAAACGATCCTGCATAAGCGATATGTAAATCTTCGTTAAAATAAAATGGTAATCCAAGCAATACATTTCCGATGAGAATACCGAAAAGCAAAGCAGGAACCACTCCACCGATCACAACAATCCAATCCCAAAACCGCCGCCAAAATAAATTTGGTAATTTACTACGATATTTAAAACTGACAGGGCGTGAAATCCCCATTGTGAGTAATAGCAATAAAATTAAAAAATAGAGTGAGGAAAAAGTGACAGCATAAACAGGTGGCCAAGCAGCAAAAATTGCGCCTGCACCTAAAATAATCCAAACTTGATTTCCTTCCCAAACAGGGCCTATGGTATTTAATACGATGCGCCGTTCAGTTTCATTTTTGGTAACCAGTGGAAATAACGCGGCAACACCCATATCAAAACCATCTGTTATAGCAAAACCACCGATTAACACACCCAGTAGTATCCACCAAATCAGACGTAAATGTTCGATATCAAACATCGGTATTCCTTTTTATGATTGAAGTTTTTTCTGCGGTTGCACTGCAAACTCTTCTCGCGAATATAAACCATCTGGCCCTAAACGAATGTATTTCTGCATTAAATAAATTTCAACAACAGCAAGCGCTGAATAAAATAAAACAAACCCACTTAAAGAAATAATGATATCTTTAACAGCAAGCATAGAAACACCCATAAAGGTTGGCAACAGCCCATCAACCACCCAAGGTTGTCTACCATATTCAGCAACAATCCAGCCTAATTCTGCTGCAAGCCAAGGGAGTGGCAAACTCATCAATGCAATCCATAAAAACCAACGGTTTTTGCTCACTCGACGTCGCAGGCACAAATAAAAAGCAACCGAAAACAATAAAATGAAATAAAATCCGCAAGCAACCATGATTCTGAACGTCCAAAATAATATAAACACATCAGGAACCGTGCCCCATGCTGCTGCATTAATTTGCTGAGGAGTCGCTTGATTGATATCGCTATTATTCGTATATTTTTTTAATAACAAACCATACCCAATGTTCTCTTGATTCGCTTCTAAAATTTCTTCTGCATGTTTATTGTTTGGATTTTGAATAAGATCATTCAAAGCAGTATAAGCAAGGATACCGCTTCGAATATGACGATGTGCTTCCTTAACTAAATCTTCTATGCCATAGACAGGTTGATGAATAGAACGTGTAGCAATCAACCCTAACAGATAGGGGATTTTCAACGTATAGTGTGTGACACGGTTTTTTTGATCAGGAAAACCGATAATAGTGAGCGGTGCAGGCGCAGGCTCCGTTTTCCACATCCCTTCCATCGCTGCAACTTTCATTTTTTGATTGAGCCCAGCAAGATAGCCACTTTCATCCCCTAACACGACAACACACAATGCAGAAGCAAGACCAAATGCTGCAGCAACAGTCATCGAGCGTTTTGCAAAAGCAACATGACGCCTGCGTAAAAGATAATAAGCACTAATTGATAATACAAACATCGAGCCGGTAACATATCCTGCGCTAATAGTATGAACAAATTTCGCTTGTGCAACTTCATTAAAAAATACTTTATAAAAATTAGAAAGCTCCATACGCATAGTATGAAAATTAAAATGCGCACCGACTGGGTTTTGCATCCAACCATTTGCAATTAAAATCCAGAGTGCAGAAAAACTAGCGCCCGCCGCAAGAAGCCAAGTCACCAGCAAATGCGCTCCTTTTGACATGCGGTCCCAACCAAAAAAAAATAAACCAATAAAAGTGGCCTCAAGAAAAAAAGCCATCATCCCTTCAAGCGCAAGCGGCACACCAAATACATCACCAACATATTGAGAATAATAAGCCCAATTAGTACCAAACTGGAATTCCATTGTGACACCCGTTGCAACTCCCATTGCCACATTGATACCAAACAACAACCCCCAATATTTAGTCATGGTTTTCCATATGGGGCGGTTAGTAATAAAATAAATGCTCTCCATGATCCCGAGTAAAGTAGAAAGGCCCAGCGTTAAAGGCACAAATAAGAAGTGATAAAGCGCAGTGAGAGCAAATTGTAAGCGAGAAAGCAGAACGACATCATTTGCGGCGATCATAAAAATTCCTTTCAAAAGATGTAACGATTGCTAGAAATGGGTATATAATAGCGCTAATCTTTCGGAAGAAGAACATTTTTTTTGACAACAAATCAGGCGTTCTCGCTGAAAAGTTGTCATTCCGATGTGACTGTGTCATTCCGATGTGACTGTGTCATTCCGGCGTGACTGTGTCATTCCGGCGAAGGCGGGAATCTATCAGGATGGATTCCCGCCTTCGCGGGAATGACACTGCTTTCGTGAAAACGCCTAACAACAAATAAATGGAGACTCCCTGTGGCTGCTTTCATTGACTCCTTTAAAACCCTTCGTACCCTCACTGTAAACAAAACAGAATATCATTACTTCAGCCTTAAAGCGCTTGAGGAATCAGGTTTAAATCATGTTTCATCATTACCTTTTTCACTTAAAATTCTTTTAGAAAATCTTTTACGTTTTGAAGACGATCACACTGTCAGTCGTGATGACATTGAAGCCATGATCATTTGGTTGAATACAAAACGATCAGACCGCGAAATTGCATATCGTCCAACACGTGTACTCATGCAAGATTTTACCGGCGTCCCTGCTGTTGTTGATTTAACCGCTATGCGTGATGCCATTAAAAAAATGGGCGGTGATCCAAAACAAATTAACCCACTCTCCCCTGTTGATTTAATCATTGATCACTCTATCCAAGTCGATGAATTTGCAACGCCACAAGCCATGCTCACTAACGCAAAAATGGAAATGGAAAGAAATCATGAACGTTATGCATTTTTACGTTGGGGACAAAAAGCATTCGATGACTTTCGTGTAGTACCACCCGATACAGGCATTTGCCATCAAGTTAATCTTGAATTTTTAGCAAAAACTATCTGGAGCAATCAACAAAATGGTTACCACTTAGCCTATCCCGATACCCTAGTCGGCACAGATAGCCACACGACCATGATCAATGGCTTGGGTGTGTTAGGTTGGGGTGTTGGTGGCATTGAAGCGGAAGCCGCGATGCTTGGACAACCCATTTCTATGCTCATCCCTGAAGTCATTGGCGTGAAATTAAGTGGACGTTTGCAAGAAGGTGTCACTGCAACTGATCTTGTCTTAACCATCACACAACTTTTACGAAAAAAAGGAGTCGTTGGAAAATTTGTTGAATATTTTGGCGAAGGTCTTTCTGCCTTGCCAGTTGCAGATCGTGCAACGATTGCAAATATGGCGCCGGAATATGGTGCAACCTGCGGATTTTTCCCGATTGACCATGCAACACTCGATTATTTACGCCTAACAGGTCGCGATCAGCAAACGATTGCACTCGTTGAAGCGTATTCAAAAGCACAAGGGCTATGGCATGAAAAATCTCAAGCTGAACCACTTTTCACTGACGTTGTTGAACTCGATCTTTCTAGTGTAGAGCCTAGTCTTGCAGGGCCCAAACGACCACAAGATCGTGTTGCATTAAGCGCACTGAAAGATGTTTCAGAAGAATTGATTGTGAATAGCGATCGTGCATCAGAAAT
>Ga0155583_150_pt1 | contig 14561 bp, 28 predicted proteins | sample RifCSPhighO2_12_FD_107240 | JGI IMG/M metagenome (GOLD analysis project Ga0155583, IMG submission 107240) | Gammaproteobacteria bacterium RIFCSPHIGHO2_12_FULL_38_14 | reverse complement strand
TTAGCGATAAATATAGATTTTTACGAAAAATTTGTACAAGAAATTGGGGTTGTATTGTGACGCTTAAAGGGGCTGTGAAGATCGGTGTTTAATAATTTTAAAGCATCGCCTTGCAGTACTTTTATGTTATTTAATTTATTTAAATCTGCGTTGCGCAGTAAATTATTTAAAGCTGCTTCCGAGCGATCAATTGCAATTACTTCACTTGCACCTGCTTTTGCGCATGGAATAGAAAATCCACCGCAATAACTAAATACATCTAAAACACGGCTATTAAGCGATAAAGCAGCAATATTAGCTCGATTATTTCGATGATCATAAAACCAGCCTGTTTTTTGTGAGTTTAAAATATTAATTTTAAATTCACAGTTATTTTCTTTTATTAAAATTTCTTCTGGTAACGCACCTAAAATAACTTCAGTATAATTTTCCAAATTTTCTTTTTTTCTTTCAGAGCTATCGCATTTTAAAATAATAATTTTTGGATTAAATACAATTTTTACAGCTTCCATTAATTCATTTTTCAATAATTCCATTCCGGCTGTATTAATTTGAACTAAAATAATTTCATCGTATTGATCAATAACAACACCGGGTAATCGATCACTTTCACCAAAAACAACGCGATAAAATTTTTCTGAAAATATTTTTTCACGTTTTGAGTTAGCTTGAGTAATTTTTTGAATAAAAAAATCGGTGTTAATTTTTTGGTTTAGATTAAATGTCATAATTCGAATACATAGAACGCACTGAGGATTAATATAACCGATTGCGATTTTCTTGCCGAATGTTGTTTCAACGCAAACTAGATCGCCTACGTTGTAATTTCTCAATGGAGTTTTTTGTGTATTGATATCATTGCTAAAAATCCAAAGATGCCCCGCAAACAGACGTCGTTCCGCATCTTTTTTTAATGCAATGGATTTCATTAAAAACTATTCAGTTGATTCCGAGAGTTCACGTTCCACCATTTCTACTACAGCCATCGGAGCATTATCACCACTACGAAAACCGCATTTCAAAACACGTAAATAACCACCGGGTCGAGCTGAGTTCTTAGGTCCAATTTGAGTAAACAACTTTGCAACCACTGCTTTGTCACGCAATCTTGAAAAAGCAAGACGACGATTGGCAACAGTATCGGTTTTTCCCAATGTAATTAAAGGCTCTGCATGACGGCGCAATTCCTTTGCTTTGATAAGCGTTGTCTTGATCAAATCATTTTTCAAAATTGCAACACACATACTACGTATCAAAGCTTTTCTATGCCCTGAATTACGACCTAATTTTTTTCCACTTTTTTGATGATGCATATATCGCTACCTAATGATTATTTATGCTCTAATTCAGCTGGCGGCCATGGTTCAACCAGCATACCCAAACCCAAACCACGCTGTGCTAAAACGCTTTTAATTTCCAACAGTGATTTTTTACCTAAATTTGGCGTTTTTAATAAATCATGCTCGCTACGCTGCACCAAATCTCCAATATAATAAATATTTTCTGCTTTCAAGCAATTGGCAGCGCGAACCGTCAATTCTAAATCATCAACCGGTCTTAACAAAACGGGATCAACATAACTCCGATTTTGTTTTTTTTCTAGCAATGTTTCATGTTGCAAATCCACAAATGCTAACAACTGTTGTTGTAAAATAGTTGCAGAATAACGAATCGCTTCTTCTGGATCCAACGTACCATTTGTTTCCAATTCAATAATCAATTTATCTAAATCAGTGCGATTTTCAACACGCGCATTTTCAACTTGATAGGAAACACGTGTCACAGGCGAAAATGAAGCGTCTAACAACAAAACTCCAATCGGTCTTGCTTCTTGATACAAACGCGCTTCACGAATACTTGCTGGCTGATATCCGCGGCCCATTGCAATTTTCAATTTCATTTGAATTTCATCATCCTGAGTTAAATTAGCAATAACATATTCAGGGTTGATAATTTCAACACCATTTTCCAAAGTAATATCAGCGGCAGTGATCGGTCCCTTGCCTTTTTTATGTAAATTTAAAGTAATATCATTATGACCAACCATTTTGATTGCAAGGCCTTTTAAATTTAATAAAATATCTACGACATCTTCTCGTACACCTTCGATTGTGCTGTATTCATGTAAAACTTTATCAATTTGAAGCTCTACAACAGCAGCACCCGGCATAGACGACAATAAAATCCGTCGTAATACGTTTCCAAGTGTGTGTCCAAAACCACGCTCAAACGGCTCCAACACAATTCGATGATGAAATGGTGAAATATGTTGAACCTGAATAGCGTCCGGAGTTAGAAATGATTTATAAATGTCCTGCATGTGTCCCCTCTACTATTTAGAATACAATTCAACAACGTAACTTACTTTAAACTCAGGTGGTAGCTGATCCATATCAGGCAATGCTTTATATACTCCTGAAAGTGTTTTTAAATCCACATCAATCCAAGAAGTAGGCTCTCGATGTTGCGCCAAATCAATTGCCGCAGAAATTCTGAGCTGTTTTTTTGCCTTCTCACGAACAGAAACAACATCATTTGGTTGAACGCAATACGAAGCCACATTAACCACTTCGCCATTTACCAAAATTGATTTGTGCGATACTAACTGCCTTGCCTCAGCACGTGTCACCGCAAAACCCATGCGATACACAACGTTATCCAAGCGCGATTCAAGTAATCTCAACAAATTTTCACCTGTAGAGCCCTTTAATCTATCTGCTTCTTGATAATACAAACGAAACTTTTTCTCCAAAACACCATAGTATCTGCGTATCATTTGCTTCATTCGCAGCTGATTTCCATAATCAGTTGTGCGACCTCGTCTTTGCCAGTGCTGTCCCGGAGTATGATCTAGTTTGCACTTAGTATCCAAATCACGAATACCGCTTTTTAGACTCAAGTCAGTTTTTTCACGTCGAGAAAGCCGACATTTTGGTCCTAAATATCTTGCCATAAATTACCCTCTAAACTCTGCGTTTTTTTCTTGCGCGACAACCGTTGTGTGGCAGTGGCGTCTTATCAACCAAACGAACCACCTCTATTCCAGACGAGCGCATTGCACGAATAGCGGAATCTCTTCCAGCTCCCGGACCACTTACTTCAACCACAACTCTTTTAAGCCCGTATTCTTCAATTGCTTTTTTAGAAACTGCTTCAGCCGCTGTTTGTGCCGCAAATGGTGCGCTCTTTCTAGATCCCTTGAATCCAGAACGCCCGCCGGAACTTTGACATAAAACATCACCAGATGGTGTGCAAATAGTCACTATAGTGTTATTAAAAGAAGCCTGAACATGCGCCACACCTTCAGAAATTTTTCTTTTTGTCTTTTTCTTATTGTTAATTGCCATTGCTATCAAAACCTTTTTTAAATAAATCGATTACATTCGAACTGGTTTACGACGACCTTTGCGTGTTCTTGCATTTGTTTTTGTTCGTTGACCACGTACGGGCAATCCTTTTCTATGACGAATTCCAACATTGCAACCTAAATCCATCTTGCGTTTTATATGCATTGAAATTTCACGCCTCAAGTCACCCTCAACATCAAATTTGGCAACCTCGGCACGTATTAAATCCAACTCTGATTCAGTCAGTTTTGATACATTAGTAGCAGGATCCACCTTTGCTATTAAACAAATTTCTTCCGCACGCGTTGGTCCAATGCCAAAAATTGACTGTAAACCGATTTTTATATGTTTCTCAGCCGGAATATTTACACCAGCAATACGAGCAACCGACATATTTTAACTCCAAAACAATCTAAGACAAATACAAATAAACTCAAGCTTCATCCACTGAAAAAGCCGCTTAGCATAACGTTCAGAAATCAGAAATGCAAGCAACAAATCCATCTAAATACGCAAAACAAACAATAAGTTATCAACCCTGACGCTGTTTATGTCTTGCATCCTTACAAATAACGCGCACAACTCTATTTCGACGCACTATTTTACAATGACGACACATTGCTTTAACCGATGCTCTTACTTTCATACAAACCTCTTAACGAACTAATCCCAACCTAGAACTCTTATTCTTTGTTTTTTTCATCAGTGACTCATATTGATGACTCATTAAATGCGCTTGAACCTGTGCCATAAAATCCATTAAAACAACAACAACGATTAACAAAGAGGTTCCGCCAAAATAAAATGGAACGTTCCAAGCCATGATTAAAAATTGAGGCAATAAAGCAACTAGAGCTAAATATACCGACCCAATCAACGTGAGTTTCGTCATAATACCATCAACATAATTTGCTGTTTGCTCACCAGGACGTATTCCTGGAATAAACGCACCTTGTTGCTTTAAATTATCTGCCGTTTCTTTTGGATTAAAAACTAAAGCGGTGTAAAAAAAACTAAAGAAAATAACCGCGACAGCAAAGACAATCATATAAGTCGCACTTCCAAATGATAGCGCCAAAGCAATTTTATTAAGCCATCCCAACCCATGTATTGCGCTCATAAATTTTGCGATCGCTCCTGGAAATAATATAATGCTTTGAGCAAAAATAGGCGGTATGACGCCTGCCATGTTAATTTTAAGCGGCAAATGACTTGTTTGCGCAGCATATACTTTACGGCCCTGCTGTCTTTTCGCGTAATTAATTGGGATTCTGCGTTGTGCGCGCTCAAAATATACTACAACCATAGTTACAGCAGCGACTACAATGATCAATAAAAACAACGTCACCACTTGCATTTGACCTTCTCGAACTTGATTCATCACTTCAGCAATTGCAGAAGGAAATCTTGCTACAATCCCGGAAAAAATAATAAGTGAAATACCGTTACCAACACCACGCTCAGTCATTTGTTCGCCAAGCCACATAATAAACATTGTTCCTGTCACTAAAGTTACAATAGCAACAAAATAAAAAGTAAAATCTGGGCTGATTGCAACACCACTTGATACTAACCATTTTGTAATAAAAAAAGCTTGCACGAAAGATAATCCCAAAGTTAAATAACGCGTATACTGATTCATTTTTCGCTTCCCAGCCTCACCTTCTTTCTTTAGCTGAATCAATTTTGGCGAAATAGTTGCGTACATTTGAATAATAATCGATGCTGAAATATACGGCATAATTCCTAATGCAAAAATAGTCATTCGGCTTAAAGAACCGCCAGAAAACATGTTGAACATGCCAAGCAAACCACCCTGATGATGCTGAAATAAATTAGCAACCGCCTCTGCATTTAAACCAGGAACTGGAATATAAGTACCAATTCGAAAAACCAGAATGCCAAGCAAAACAAAAAAAAGTCTTTTTTTTAATTCACTTAACCCACCTGATTTCAAGCCAAGGCCTAATTTTTCGCTTGTCATCTTAAATTATTCCTCTACCTTTCCACCGGCAGCAAGAATTGCGGTCTTTGCACTACCCGTCACACCAATTCCTCGCAAAATAATTGGTTTTTTTATTTCGCCAGAAGAAAATACTTTCACAAACTTAACAGATGAATTAATCAACCCAGAAGATTTTAAAGCGGATAAATCCACTAACGAAATCGTATCAGGAATTTTATTTAATTCAGCAAGTCTAATTTCAGCTCTCACTAAAGATTTTCGTGAAACAAAACCAAATTTCGGTATACGACGTTGCAATGGCATTTGTCCACCTTCGAAACCTATCTTGTGAAATCCGCCAGCACGTGCGCGCTGTCCTTTGTGACCACGACCAGCAGTTTTTCCCATGCCAGAGCCAATGCCTCGACCTAAGCGCTTAGTGTTTTGTTTTGAACCCTTTGCTGGGGAAATTTTATTTAAATACATTTTACACTTCCTCAACTTTCACTAAAAAAGAAACTTTATTAATTAGGCCACGTATACTAGCCGTATCTTCAATAAAAACAGATTGTCTTATACGACTCAAACCTAATGCTCTAACGCAATCCGCTTGATTTGGTTTTCTACCAAAACGACTCGCGATTAATGTAATTTTTAACTTTTTATTTTTACTATTCGTCATTTCTTTTTTCCATTAACGCATTAATTGATATTCCACGTTTTGCAGCAACATATTCTGGAGTCAACATTTGAGACAAACCTTTTATTGTTGCTCGCACAACGTTTACTGGATTTGTAGATCCGGTATTTTTTGCTAACACATTGCGAACACCCATCACCTCAAAGACCGCTCTCATTGCACCGCCGGCAATAACGCCAGTACCATCTGAAGCTGGCAACATCAATACATTGCTTGCTCCATGTCTAGAGCGCACTTCATGATACAAGGTAGATCCATTCAAATGTATGCGAATCATATTTCTTCGCGCAGCTTCAGTTGCTTTTTGAATTGCATTTGGAACCTCTTTTGACTTGCCTTGACCAAATCCAATGCGCCCTTGTCCATCTCCCGCAACAACAAGTGCAGAAAAACCAAATACTCGACCACCTTTAACGACTTTTGTAGTGCGTCGAACATGAACAAGTTTATCAACAAACCCATCTGTTTGCGCTGCTAAATTATCTGCCATAAAAACACTACCTTCTAAAAACTAAAATTGGATTCCACCCTCGCGCGCCGCTTCTGCAAGCGCTTTGACGCAACCATGATAAGAATAGCCAGAACGATCAAATGCTATTTTTTCAAAACCTGCGTTTTTGCAACGTTCCGCAAGCAATTTTCCAACAAGCTGAGCTGCTTTGATATTTCCACAATGATTCAGTGCAGATTTAATATCTTTCTCTACTGAAGCTGCTGAAACCAAAACTTTGCTACCACAAGATGAAAAAACTTGAGCATAAATATGATTGCTAGAACGAAAAATTGACAAACGTTTTTCACCCAAGCGATTGATAGTGTGTCTTGTTTTTCCTGCTCTGCGAATCCTAGATGTTTTTTTATCTGCAATTGTCATTATTTTTTCTTACCTTCTTTTAATTCAATTACCTCATCAAGATAGCGAATTCCTTTACCTTTATATGGCTCCGGTGGTCTAACCGCGCGAATATTCGCTGCAACTTGACAAACCATTTGTTTATCAGCACCCTTTAAAATAATTTCGGTATTGCTTGGTGTTTCAACATGAATACCTTTTGGCATAGTAATTAATACCGGGTGAGACAAGCCAACTGTCAAATCTAACGTGTTTCCTTGCGCTTTTGCTCTATAGCCAACACCAATCAAAATTAATTTTTTTATAAAACCCTCAGAAACTCCGCTAACCATATTCTGTATTAACGCTCGAGATGTTCCGGCTAGAGCATTCACGCTCGTTGCATCATTTGCTGCAGATATGTGAATAAAGCCATCTTTTTTTGCAATTTTAATATGTTCCGGAATTTTAAAATTTAACTCACCGAGTTTTCCTTTTATAGAAATATCCAGATCTGAAATTTTTACATCCACGTTTGCGGGTAAAGAAACTGGATTTTTTGCGACTCTACTTGCCATTAAATTTTTCTCCTAACTAACAACACACAAAACTTCACCGCCTTGACCAATTCGACGAGAATCCTTGGCTGTCATTACTCCTTTGGAATTAGAAACAATTGCGATACCAAGACCATTATCTACTTCTGGTAATTCATCTTTATTTTTATAAACTGACAAACTTGGCTTGCTCACACGTTTTAATACTTTAATGACAGGACGGTTTTCAAAATATTTTAATTGAACAGATAAAAGCGGAGCTCCAGTTTCACTTTTAGCTTCCTCATATCCATCAATATACCCCTCGTTAAAAAGAACTTTTGCAATTGCCATTTTTAATTTTGATGCTGGCATTAAAACTACTCGCTTAAAAACAGCTTGCGCATTACGAATTCTTGTTAACATATCAGAAATAGGATCGTGAATACTCATATTCTCTTCCACTTTAATAAATAATTTTCTACCAACTCGCCTTTCTCAACCCAGGAACATCTCCTCGCATCATTGCTTCACGCAAATGAATTCTGCATAAACCAAATTTCCTCAAAGTTGCTCTGCTACGCCCACAGAATCGACAACGATTTCTTACTCTGATCGGACTTTCATTGCGTTTACGTTTTTGCAATTTAATTATAGCCTCATCTCGACGCTCAGGATCTTTTCGAATAATTTCTTTCAAAGCCGTTCTGCTCGTCTTCATTCGCTGAGAAAGAATGATTCTATTTTTATTTCTTATCTTAACGCTTGTTTTTGCCATAAATATATTTAACCTTTTTATTAGTCTTTTAATGGAAAACCATATGCCTTTAATAAGGCACGTGCTTCCGCATCTGTTTTTGCAGTAGTTGTAATAGTTACATCAAGCCCACGAATTTTATCAATTTTATCGTATTCAATTTCAGGAAAAACAATTTGCTCTTTAATACCAAGACTATAATTTCCACGTCCATCAAAAGATTTTGCGCTAAAGCCACGAAAATCGCGAATACGTGGTATTGCGATAGAAATCAGACGCTCCAAAAAATCATACATACGTTTTTTTCTCAACGTCACTTTGCAACCTATTGGCCAATTCTCACGAATTTTAAACCCAGCAATCGCTTTTTTGGTTATAGTGGTAATTGGTTTTTGGCCAGAGATTCTTGTTAAATCATCAACTGCATTTGCAATTATTTTTTTATCTTCAGCAGCATCACCTACACCCATATTCAAAGTAATTTTTGATATTCTTGGAACTTCCATCGCACTTTTAAAAGCCAACTCTTTTTTTAATTGGCTAACAATCTTATCTCTATATTTCTTTTCTAACGTGCTACTCATGTTTCACCTATTCTGTGTCTACTATTTCTTTATTGGATTTAAAATAACGAACTTTCTTTGATTTTGCTTCCAAAGAATTCGATTCTAAAAATTTAAAGCCAACTTTGTCCGCTTTTTTTGTCAATGGGTTGAGTAAAGCAATGTTGGAAATATGAATAGGAGACTCTCTGTCAACAATACCGCCTTTTGTGTTTTTGTTTGGATTAGGCTTAATATTTTTTTTAACAATATTAACGCCTTCCACTAATACGTACAAATCATCTAAAATTTTAATCACTTTTCCAGATCGACCTTTGTCTCGACCTGTTAAAACAACTACGTTATCGTTATTCTTAATTTTTTTCATTTTAATCAATATCCAGATAATAATTTAATTACAATACTTCAAGCGCCAAAGAAACAATTTTCATAAATTTCGTTGTTCTTAGTTCGCGAGTTACAGGTCCGAAAATTCGAGTGCCTATTGGTTGTAATTGGGCATTCAACAAAACCACTGCATTTGAATCAAATTTAATCAAAGAACCGTCAGATCTGCGAATACCTTTTTTTGTTCGAACTACAACCGCATCAGAAACATCACCTTTTTTTACTTTTCCACGAGGAATTGCTTCTTTAATAGCAACTTTTATTACATCACCAACACTTGCATATCGCCTTTTAGACCCACCCAAAACTTTGATGCATTGTACTCGTCTTGCACCACTGTTATCTGCAACATCTAGCACTGTTTGCTCTTGAATCATAACGAACCCTCTTGATCAGCATGCTTTTTTATCTCGAATAATTTCCATGCCTTGGTCTTAGAAATAGGGCGACATTCTTTTATCACAACAAAATCCCCAATCTGACATTCGTTTTTTTCATCGTGAAAATGTATCTTGGATGAGCGACGAACAAATTTTCCATATTTTGGATGTTTGAGACGACGCACTACCAAAACAGTAGCGCTCTTATCCATTTTATTGCTCACCACTTTCCCAATTAAAGTGCGTATAATTTTATTTTCAGTCATTTTAGTGCCTTTAAATTACGCTTGGTTATTTAAAATTGTTTTAATGCGTGCAATGGATTTGCGAACTTTTCCAAATAAATGCGAACGAGGTGCCTCTCCCATTCCAGCTTGCATTCTCAAATTAAATTGCTCTTTTAACAACAACAGCAAATTCTCATTTAATTCCGCTTTTGATTTTCCTTGTAACTCACTTGCTTTCATCATTACATCACCGTTCTTTGTACAAATGTAGATTTAATTGGTAATTTAGCTGCTGCTTTAGAAAACGCGTCAGACGCTATCTCTTTTGAAATTCCCTCGATTTCAAACATAACACAACCCGGATGAATCTCAGCTACCCAATATTCAACGTTACCCTTTCCTTTACCTTGTCGAACTTCAAGCGGCTTTTTGCTGATGGGTTTGTCAGGAAAAATGCGAACAATCAATTTTCCTCCGCGCTGCACATGTCTTGTTATAGCACGTCTTGCCGCTTCAATTTGACGAGCTGTAATTCTCCCGCGTCCTAAAGCCTTTAAACCAAACTCTCCAAAAGCAACAGTATTTCCTCGTGTTGCCATGCCACGATTTCTACCTTTAAAAGCTTTGCGATACTTTCTATTCTTTGGCTGCAACATTCAATAGCCCCCTATTCTTTGCCTTCTAAATTTTCAGCAACGGTCTCAGCAGAATCATTTACTTTTGGCTTTTTTTCACCCTTATAAATCCAAACTTTCACGCCAATAATTCCATAAGTTGTTTCCGCAACTGCTGTTCCATAATCAATATCTGCTCTAAAAGTATGTAAAGGAACGCGTCCTTCTCTATACCATTCTGTTCTTGCGATTTCAGCTCCGCCCAAACGACCAGCTAAACATATCTTAATACCTAATGCGCCGTTTCGTAATGTCGATTGCACCGCCTTTTTCATTGCGCGGCGGAACATAATACGCCTTTCTAATTGCTGCGCAACCATTTCTGCAACTAATTTTGAATCTAGCTCAGGTTTACGAATTTCCTCAATAGTAATATGGACTGGGACATTCATAATCTTAGAAACAGCCTGTTTCAAAGACTCAACATCACCGCCTTTTTTCCCAATAATAACGCCCGGTCTCGCGGAATAAATTGCAATTTTTGCATTACGAGCTGGCCTATCAATCTGAATGCGGGAAACTGAAGCCCCTTTTAATTTTTTAATTAAAAAATCTCTGACTTTCAGATCAGCATTTAAATAATCAGCATAGCTCTGATTATTTGCAAACCACATAGATTTCCACTCTTCAGTAATACCTAACCTTATACCGGTAGGATTAACTTTTTGACCCATTTATTTATTCTCCAGTGTAACTGCAATATGACAAGTGCGTTTTGTTATTTGATTTGCCCTGCCCCGCGCTCTCGCTTGAAAACGCTTGGCCACAGGACCTTCATCTACAAAAATTGATTTAATAAACAAATCATCTAAATCTGCACTTTCATTTTCTTGAGCATTTGCAATTGCGGAATTAACAACTTTTTTAACTAAAATCGCAGCTTTTTTTTGACTAAACTGCAACAACTCAATCGCAGCTTCAGCAGACAAGCCTCTGACTTGATCGGCTACTAATCTTGCTTTTTGCGCACACGTTCCTGCACGCTTTAAAACTGCTATGACCTCTGTCATTTTTTATCCCCTTTTGACTCTGATTCAGCTTCTTTTGTTTTTCGATCGCCCGAGTGTGCGCGAAAAGTTCGGGTGATGGCAAACTCACCAAGTTTATGGCCAACCATGTTCTCGCTTATATAAATCGGGACGTGCGCTTTTCCATTATGAATCGCGATAGTCAAGCCGATCATTTCGGGCACAACCATAGAGCGGCGCGACCACGTAACAATTGGACGTTTGGAATTTTCTTTTCTAGCTTTTTCAATCTTTTTCTGCAAACTAAATTCTAAAAAAGGGCCTTTTTTTACCGATCTTGGCACAATCTACCTCATTTATTTTCTATTTTTTACGTCGATCTCGAATAATCATTTTATTAGTAAACTTATTTTTTCTTGTTTTATATCCTTTTGTCGGAACACCAGTCGGACTGACTGGATGACGTCCACCAGAAGTTTTTCCTTCACCGCCACCATGTGGATGATCAACTGGGTTCATCGCTACACCTCGTACTGTTGGGCGAATACCTCTCCAACGTGCAGCACCAGCTTTTCCAAGTGAACGTAAGTTGTGTTCAGAATTCGCAACTTCTCCAATGGATGCGCGACAATTAACTAATACTTTTCTCATTTCTCCAGATCGAAGCTTTAGGATTGCATATACGCCTTCTCTTGCTGCTAATTGCGCTGAGGCACCAGCACTTCTGATCAGTTGCGCACCTTTTCCAGGTTTTAATTCAACGCAATGAATCATTGCTCCCATTGGTATATTCTGTAAAGATAAGCAATTACCTGGTTTTATCGGTGCATTATCGCTAGATAAAATTTCATCACCCTGAACAAGGCTTTTTGGAGCAATAATATATCGTCTCTCGCCATCAGCATATAAAATCAAAGCTAAATGCGCACTTCTATTTGGATCATATTCAATACGCTCTACTCTTCCCGGTACACCATCTTTGTCACGCTTAAAATCAATAACACGGTAATATTTTTTATGCCCGCCACCCCGACGACGCACTGTAATTTGCCCAGTATTATTTCTTCCGCTAATGCGATTTTTAGGAAGCAATAAAGATTCACAAGGTTTCCCTTTATGAAGATTTTTTTCAATCACTTTCACCACAAACCGTCTGCCAGCTGACGTTGGTTTTGCTTTTACAAGAGCCATCACACCACTCCAAAAACCGTTATGCTAAATTAATTTCTTGTCCCGAAGTTAAAATTATATATGCCTTCTTCCATGATGCTCGTTTTCCCACAGCTTTTCCCTGTCTTGTCAAATTTCCTCCTTTAAAATTGCAAATATTGACAGACTTTACATTGACATTAAACATTTTTTCAACCGCTGTTTTTACATCACTTTTATTTGCATTTTTATCAACTTTAAACGCGTATTGTCGTTCATTAACCATGCTTTTATTTGCTTTTTCGGAAACATGCGGCTCTAATAAAACTTTATATAATTTTTCTTTTCTCACTTCATATGCTCCTGAAGTTTTTTTAGCGCTTCTACCGTCATCAAAATTTTTTCATAAGACAATAAAGTTACAGGGTTAATCTGTTCATAATCACATACATCAACATGATATAAATTTCGAGCAGCTAACGATAAATTTCTATTGTCACCACATACTAAAATCAACACATCATTTAAATTTAAATTATTCAAATACTTAACCAATTCCTTTGTTTTAGGTGCGGGTAAGCTTATCTCATTTGTTAGTAAAAATCGATCTTGTCGTAGCAATTCAGAAAAAATAATCTTTATTCCTTTTTGGTACATTTTTTTATTCAATTTTTGTTCAAAATTTCTCGGTTTTGCTGCAAAAGTAACACCGCCGCCGCGCCACAGTGGCCCGCGAGTTGTACCAGCACGCGCGCGACCTGTTCCTTTTTGTTTCCATGGCTTTATACCGCCACCCGCAACTTCTGCTCTCGTTTTTTGAGCTTTACTGCCTTGACGTCCAGCAGCTTGATATGCCGTAAGAAGCTGGTGCACCAAACCTTCATTTACTTCACATCCAAAAATATCGCTTGAAACATCAATCGAAGAGCCGTCATTAATTTTTAATTGCATCTAAAGACCCCTCTTTCTTTTAACTGTTGGTTTCAAAAAAACATATCCACCTTTTTTTCCAGGTACCGCGCCTTTAACCAATAAAAAGTTTTCCTCTACATTGATTTTAATCACGGGTTGATTAATCGCGCTTCTAGTAACATTCCCCAAATGCCCCGCCATTTTTTTTCCTTTAAAAACTCGACCTGGCGTTTGACGCTGACCTGTTGACCCATGAGCACGATGAGAAAGTGAATTACCATGCGTCGCATCTTGCATCGTAAAATGATGCCTTTTTATTACTCCAGCAAAACCTTTTCCGATAGAAACACCTTGTACATCAATACATTGTCCTTCCTTAAAAATACTTGCAATAATATTGTCACCAACTTTTATGTCAGACACCTCGCTCGAATCCAATCGAAATTCGCGAAGCACATCACCAGCATCTACATTTGCTTTTGCAAAATGCCCTGCTAACGCTTTGTTCACATGTGATGATTTTTTACTTCCAGTTGTAACTTGAATAGCGCAATAGCCATCAGCATCACTGGTTTTGATCTGCGTAACACGATTCGGGATTACTTCAATAACAGTAACAGGGATAGACTCACCTGTATCTGTAAAAACACGTGACATCCCACATTTTTTTCCAACTAGTCCAACGGACATCTTCATTCTCCAACCGATTAAATAAAACTACTCAACACTTTCAACGCTAATTTGAACATCCACACCAGCAGCAAGATCTAAGCGCATTAGCGCATCAACCGTTTTTTCTGTTGGTTGCAAAATATCCACAAGTCGTTTATGTGTTCTCACTTCATACTGATCACGAGCATGTTTATCAACATGCGGGGAAACCAAAACAGTAAATCGCTCAATTTTTGTTGGCAAAGGAATTGGCCCTTTAATTCTCGCTCCAGTTTTTTTTGCTGTACTTACAATTTCTTTTGTAGAACGATCAATCAACTTATGATCAAACGCTTTTAAGCGAATTCTGATGCGTTGATTATTATTTACGATTGCCATAAAAAATTCCCAATATTTAAACAATTACAATGCAAAATTATTTACTCAATAATCTTCGCCACAACTCCAGCGCCTACTGTACGGCCACCTTCACGAATAGCAAAACGTAACCCTTCTTCCATTGCCACAGGAAC
>Ga0155583_149_pt1 | contig 14679 bp, 18 predicted proteins | sample RifCSPhighO2_12_FD_107240 | JGI IMG/M metagenome (GOLD analysis project Ga0155583, IMG submission 107240) | Gammaproteobacteria bacterium RIFCSPHIGHO2_12_FULL_38_14 | reverse complement strand
AAATAAATAAATTTGAATTATAAAGGGTTTTGTTATGCGTCATCAAAATAGCGGTAGAAATCTTAGTCGTACGAGTAGTCATCGCAAAGCGATGTTTAAAAACATGATGGTTTCTCTTTTGCGCCATGAATTAATTAGAACAACTGTAGCAAAAGCAAAAGAATTGCGTCGCTTTATGGAACCTATGATTACTTTGGCGAAGGAAGACACTTTACATCGTCGTCGTTTGGCTTATGATCGCCTGCGTGACCGTGATATTATCCAAAAGTTATTTGCGGAAATTGGACCTTTTTATAAAGATCGTCCAGGTGGCTATTTACGTATCTTAAAATGTGATCTTCGTAAGGGTGATGCTGCGCCAATGGCTATTGTTGAATTAGTTGGTCGTCGAGATGAAGAGGTTGCAGCATAGAAGAACAACCGTTAGAACAATATGTTTATTAGATAAAAATTGGAGTATTTTCAAATGTATGCGGTTATTTTAATTGGCGGCAAGCAGTATCGCGTTTCAGAGGGCGATACCATCAAACTAGAATCTTTGCCGGCAGAAGTGGGTCAATCCGTTCATTTCGATAAAATTTTAATGGCGGGAAATGGCGAAACAGTTAAAATTGGCAAGCCTTATCTTGAAAGCTGTACAGTAACAGCAGATGTTCTCTCGCATGGTCGACATAAAAAAATCCATGTGATTAAATTTCGTCGTCGTAAACACCAAGAAAAATGGCAAGGGCATAGACAAAATTATACTGAAGTAAAAATTACTGATATTAAGGTTTCGTAGTAGAGGTAAGTATGGCACATAAGAAAGCTGGTGGTAGTACACGAAATGGCAGAGACTCTCGTCCAAAGTACCTTGGCGTTAAGCGTTATGGTGGGCAAATTGTCAATGCAGGTGAAATAATCATTAGACAACGTGGTACACAATATCACCCCGGTATGCATGTTGGCATTGGTAAAGATCACACATTGTATGCGTTAAAATCAGGTCGGGTTGTATTTGGTGTAAAAGGTGTATTACGTAAACGTAGCGTCAGCGTTGAACCAATCGATCTCGAATCTGGCGAAGCAGCTTAAATTTCTCTTCCGTGCAATGTTTATCATTGCGAACGCAGCGAAGCAATCCAGAAAATTTTGGTTTATAAAAGCAGGCCTTTTTCTGGGTTGCTAGGCTATCAATATGAAATTTATCGATGAAGCAAGAATTGTAGTGGAAGCAGGCCGTGGTGGAAACGGGGCATGTAGTTTTTTACGCTTAAAATTTATGCCATTTGGTGGCCCTGACGGTGGTGATGGCGGGGATGGCGGCAGTGTGTATATGCAGGCGGATGAAAGCATGAACACACTTATCGATTATCGTTTTGTCCATACTTACAAAGCAAAAGATGGTGAAAAAGGCGCCGGTCGGAATTGTACTGGGAAGAGTGGTGAAAACTTAATTTTACGTGTACCTGTTGGGACAATCGTTCGAGATGCTGCGACAGATGAACTCATTGCAGATTTACGAACTGCAGGCGAGGTCTCTTGTGTTGCAGAGGGCGGGCGGCATGGTGTAGGAAATGCACGATTCAAAAGTAGTATTAATCGGTCACCACGTCGAACCATTCCAGGTCAGCCTGGAGAAAAGCGAGAACTTCAACTTGAATTGAGAGTTTTAGCTGATGTGGGTTTGGTTGGCATGCCTAATGCTGGAAAATCGACTTTAATTAGTGCAATGTCTTCAGCAACGCCTAAAATTGCTGATTATCCATTTACAACACTTTATCCACATCTTGGCGTAGTTTCTGTTTCTCGTTATAAAAGTTTTGTGATCGCTGACTTGCCTGGGTTGATAGAAGGTGCAGCAGAAGGTGCAGGTCTAGGTATTCGTTTTTTGAAACATGTGACGAGAACACGCTTGTTGTACCACGTACTTGATGTTGCACCAACGGATGGCACAGATCCTGTCAAAGTTTTTCAAGCTATTACGCAAGAGCTTTTAAAATTTGATCCAACATTAATTAAAAAAGAACGTTGGTTGGTCTTAAACAAAGTCGATTTACTTCCACCTGATCGTGTTGCTGATGAATGCAAAAAAATTATAGATCGCCTTCAGTTTAAGGGACGCGTTTTTATTGTTTCTGGTCTTGCAAAACGTGGTTTAGATGATCTTGCAAAGCAAACGCAATATTATTTAGAAGAAAATCCTTAAATTCCCCACAGGGTTTCTAATCGTTTATCACGACTGCAGTTGTAACGATAAAATCGATATCGAATAGGATTTTTTTGGTAATATTTTTGATGATCAATTTCTGCTGGATAAAATGTTTTTGCTGGTAATATTTGTGTAACGATACGCTTAAATTTCCCTGATTGAATCAACCTGCGTTTGCTTGTTTCAGCAAGTTGTTTTTGTTCTTTGTTATGATAAAAAATAACGGCACGATATTGTCCGCCTTTATCACAGAATTGCCCAGTTGGATCGGTTGGATCAATGTTATGCCAAAAATAATCAAGTAATGTTTGATAGCTGACTTGTGCGGGATTGTAATACACTTGAATGGCTTCGTAGTGCCCTGTACCGCCGTTTGAGACTTGTTTGTATGTTGGATTAACCAGGTTTCCCCCTGTATATCCCACTACTGTTTTTTCAACCCCTTTTACTTTGTCAAAATCAGATTGAGCACACCAAAAGCATCCCATCGCAAATGTTGCAACCGCTGTTTTAGATGTTGAGGCTGAAAAAGTAGATGTTGAAATCGATATTAACCAGAAAAAAAACAGTGAACGTTTTAATATGGTGATCATATTCTTCCCTTAATATTGATGGGATGATTATAGCAAGGATTCAAGACCTCCTCATCTATTTGACATCACAATCAAAATCATGCATAGTAAGCGCTTTTACGAGGAAATATTCTTCTCGTAACTTATTGAAAAATATTAACTTTTAAACAACCCCAGATTTTCGGAGTCATACACTTGGCTAACACAAAGCAGGCAAAAAAGCGTATTCGTCAGGCTGAAAAGCATAGAAAGCATAATGCAGGCATGCGTTCAATGTTGCGAACCTATATCAAAAAAGTAATAGCAGCTATTGCAAGCGGTAATCATGAAGCAGCTTTAGCTTCCTATCAAGAAGCTGTGCCTGTGATTGATCGCATGGCGCATAAAGGCATTATCCATCAAAATAATGCTTCACGTCATAAAAGTCGTTTGATTGCACCAATCAAGAAAATGGCTGGAAACCAAAGCAGTCGCGTTTAAGTTTTTATTAATCGCCCTAATGGATAAGATTGGGAGATTCTTATGAGTAAATCTCTCTTTAAATCGACCTCCATTGTAATGAGTATGACCATGATCTCACGTATCTTTGGTTTCATCAGAGATATGGTCACTGCAAATTATTTTGGTGCAGCAGCAGCATTCGATGCATTTTCTATTGCATTTCGCATCCCCAATTTTATGCGCCGGCTTTTTGCAGAAGGCTCTTTTTCACAGGCATTTGTTCCTGTTCTCTCTCAGTATCAAAAACAACAATCACAAGCAGAAGTGCAACGATTCATTAATGCCATTGCTGGTAGTTTGGGGTTTGCTTTATTTATTGTAACTATACTAGGCGTATGCGGTGCACCATTTATTATACGTATTTTTGCACCTGGTTTTGCAGCGCAAGGCGATCGTTTTGATTTAGCAGTCAGTATGCTTCGTATTAATTTTCCTTATTTAATGCTGGTCTCTTTAACCGCTTTCTCTGGCGCTATATTAAATACTTATCATCGCTTTTGGGTGGCTGCTTTTACCCCCGTATTTTTAAACATATGTATGATTGCTGCAACGATATATTTATCACCACATCTGCCAATACCCATCATTGGTCTTGCATGGGGTGTTTTAATTGCAGGGTTTGTTCAACTTTTTTTTCAATATCCTTTTTTAAAACGTCTACATTTACTACCGCGCCCTACCGTTAACTTTAAAGATCCAGGCGTTCGTCGTGTCTTAAAACTAATGGTCCCTGCACTTTTTGGTGTCTCTGTTGGACAAATTAATTTGTTAGTTGATAGCGTTTTTGCGTCACTTTTAGTAGTTGGCAGTGTATCGTGGCTATATTACTCTGATCGCTTAATGGAATTTCCATTGGGTGTGTTTGGCGTTGCAATTTCAACGGTGATTTTACCTCATTTATCGCGTCATCATGCAGCGCAATCACAAACTTCCTTTTCACTCACGCTGGATTGGGCATTGAGAGCAGTTTTGCTCATTGGCTTACCTGCTGCTGTTTTTCTCGCTGTGATTTCAGGCCCTTTGCTTTCAACTTTATTTCAGCATGGTCGTTTTGATGGAGAAGATGTAATCATGGCAAGCAAGAGTTTATCTGCATTTGCAATTGGGATTACGCCATTTATGCTTGTCAAAATTCTTGCTGCAGGGTTTTACGCAAAACAAGATATGCGTACGCCGGTGCGAATTGGTGTTGTTGCGATGGGTTCAAATATGATATTAAATGCAGCTTTAATTTGGCCGTTTGCACATGCAGGTATTGCACTTTCAACATCACTTGCTGCAATCATTAATTCAGGATGTTTGTTTTACCTGTTAAAACGACGTGGTCTTTATGTGCCACGCGAAGGGTGGAAAATATTTTCTATGCGACTTTTGATCGCAAATAGTGTGCTTGTAGCATGGCTTTGGATCAGCGCAGGTGGTGTGCATACTTGGATTGCGGAATCAACATTGTGGCGTATTTATCATCTGTTATTTTTGTGTATTACTGCTGGTATTATTTATTTTGCAGTATTGTGGCTGTCGGGTGTACGTTTACGCCATTTATTAGTACCTGAAACAGCCAACGCTTAGAAGATTATTTCGAAGAACCGCCCAATCTTGGTGTTATTGCTTGTCCTGTTGATGCAATATTGAGGTTTTGGAGTTTTGCTTTAGTAATATCTTCGTTCAAATTCACTAATTTTTGTTCTATTTGATTTTTCTGTTTTTGATACTGTTCAGCTCCCGACCCAAAGTTATTGACTAAATTAAAATAGGCTTCGATTTCTTTTCTGGCATCATTTAAATTTCTTTTTCCCGCTACAACTTCTTTTAGTAAAAGGGGAATAGCATGAAATTTTTCAGATAATTGATTATATTGGTTGATTAATGCTTCTCTTGATTTATTTAAGGGGTCTAAGTCTTTTTCTTGAACGGTATCTAAATCATGTTTTTTATCTGATTGCAGCGTCTCAGCTAATTTTTGTTTACCGGAATCTAATTTTTTAATATCAATTTTTAAGTTATCGCCAATTTGATCAACCAGATTTTTAAGCGTTTGAGGTTCAGGTAATACAAAGTTTCCTGGAATTGCTAATCGTGTATCTAATGCAGTTGCTTTTCTGAGCGCTGTGTTTTGATCATCAAGCAGAATGCCATTGAGGCTTTTATAAAGCCCAAGCAAGATATCTGTAGTGCTGCCTTTAATAATTGGAATAGTTGATTCTGTACGCGTTTGGCTCATGCAGTATTCCTATCAAAGCCTTATTAACTCATTATAATATATTAGGGCATGTTGACAATTGATTGGTAAGGTATTGATTTCACTCATGGCTCGTCGGGCTCCGCCCTCCTGCGCTTTACTTCGTCAAATCAATACCTTACCAATCAATTGTCAACATACCTCTAAGCAGCTTTCATTTTTAAATAAATGGGTGCATAAGGCGTTGCTTGAATGAGTTCGACTAAACTTTGTTTGATTAACTCAAGCAAAGCGAGAAAAGTGACAACAACCCCCATACGCCCTTCTTGTAAAACAAATAGTTTTGCAAAATCGAGGTGTTCTTGGCCTTGTATGCTGGATAAGATTAAGGACATTTTTTCCCGCACCGATAAAGTGTCCATTTGTATCTGATGGCTCGTATGGAGCGCTGCCCGCTGCATCACTTCAGATAAAGCTTTCGTTAAGTCAGCTAATGAAACTTGCGGAAAATGTTTTTGCAAAGTGATGGTGCTGCGGTTGACTTGAACGATGAATGTATCTCGATCAACGCGTGGTAGTTGATTCATATCAAGAGCCGCTTGTTTGTAACGTTCGTATTCTTGTAAGCGCCTTACTAGCTCGGCGCGTGGGTCATCTTCTTCATTTATTGAATCAACTGGTTTAGGCAGAAGCATGCGAGATTTGATTTCAGCAAGAATGGCGGCCATGACAAGGTATTCTGCAGCGAGTTCCAGGGAAACCCCTCGCATCATATCGATGTACTCTATATATTGCTGTGTGATGGCTGCAATAGGGATGTCTAAAATATCGATGTTTTCTTTGCGAATAAGATATAGTAGCAAATCCAGTGGCCCTTCAAAGGTTTCCAGAAAGACTTGCATGGCTTCCGGCGGGATGTAGAGGTCCTTGGGTGGTTCAAGAATAGCTTGACCTTTGACGGTTGCAAACGGTGTTAAATTTTCAGCTAAAGAAATTTCTGTCATTGATTTTACCCGGGCTTCAGATTATTTTACCTGAAAATACACATTCAGGTAAGCGATTAATGCCGGAAAATCATACAAAAGATCCAGTTATTTTAAAAGCCATTCGTCTCTTACGCGAGGGTCGTTTAGTCGCCTTTCCAACGGAGACAGTCTATGGTTTGGGGGCGGATGCAACAAAAGTGGAAGCGGTTGGCCGCATCTTTCAGGCCAAAAAACGACCACTTGATCATCCGCTGATTGTACATATTGCAGCCAAAGAACAATTGGCTGATTTTGCAGTCGATATTTCAGAAGATGTAATGAAGCTTGCGCAAGTATTTTGGCCGGGCCCTTTAACACTGATCCTTAAAAAACAACCCACAGTATTAGATCTGGTGACGGCTGAGCAAAACACAATTGGTCTTAGAGTGCCCAATCACCCCATTGCGCAAGCCTTGTTACAGGGATTTGGCGGGGGGGTTGCTGCACCCTCTGCAAATCAATTCACCCATGTGAGTCCAACGAATGCAAGGGCAGTTAGAGAAGAATTGGGAGATAGCGTGGACCTTATTCTTGATGGCGGGCAGTGCGAGGTAGGGCTTGAATCGACCATCATCGATATGAGTAGTGAGATACCCGTTATTTTGCGTCCTGGCATGATTACAGCAACTATGATTGATGCGGTATTAAATAAGGAAATTAAAACGGTTCCGCGTGCTGCTGTCAAAGCACCCGGTAGGCATCACTTGCATTATGCGCCCTTGACTAAAACACGTTTAATCCGTTCAGATGAACTTTTGGATTGTCTTCATACACTCAAAAAAGAAAGTCTTCCTATTGCAGTCATTGCTTACGGACACAAGGATCCTATGTTAGAGGGTGTTCAATGGTGTTTATTTTCAGAGGATGTACACGTCTATGCCCATGATCTTTATCGTACTTTGCGTTCTTTAGATCAAAAACAATTTAAACAAATCTGGATTGAATCTGTTCCTCAAGGTACAGCGTGGGATGCTGTTCGTGATAGACTACAAAAAGCAAGCTCGGAATAAATTAGTATGATTCGAACAAATATCAAGCAAAAAACAAATCAACTCATTGAAGGCCCAGCAGGTCAATTGGAAGTGGCTTATGATGAAGCCATTGGTGTATCGCGAGGTGCATTTGGTATTGTTTGTCATCCGAATTCACAAGCGGGTGGCAGCATGCAGAATAAAGTGGTAACGACGCTTTCAAAAACCTTTCAATATTTAGGTGTGAATGTTGTCCGTTTTAACTTTAGAAGTGTAGGGCAAAGCGAAGGCGAATTTGACAATGGCCAAGGTGAACTTGACGATCTTTTAGCGGTGATTGATTGGGTGCAAGAAGAACGACCGCCACATGAGCTTTGGCTTGCGGGTTTTTCATTTGGCGCCTATGTTGCAGCATGTGCAGCAACCAAACGAACAGATGTTAAAAAATTAGTGCTCGTTGCTCCACCAGTATTAAATTATTCAATGGATTCTCTCCCGCCTATTTTATGTCCCTGGATATTAGCGCAAGGTGAACAAGATGAAATTGTACCTGCGGATGCCGTTTTTGCCTGGGCAGAAAAACGCGAACCACCGCCACTGATTTTACGCTTTCCTGAAGCGGGGCATTTTTTTCATGGGCAATTAGTAGCGCTTAGAACGCGTTTAGAAGAAGTTTTGTTGATATAAATAATTACTTGCTGCAATAAGTATCAGTTTGTTAATATTCCCCCGCCGCCTTCATCAAACCACAGCTTTGCCTCACGTCTCTTCCTATTCAACGAAAGGAATAAAATGAAATATTTACTGAATACTATTTCAAGATATTGTCGTGTTTATCGAGGCTTATCTCGCTTAAGTTGGCGTGGAATTTTACTTACTTTTATAGAATCTACCCTGTGCGGTGTATTTTATTATCTTTCCTATTATTTTGTTCATGACTTACATTTACCTGTGTCACAAGCAGGCATGATCATTTCATGTTATGGCATAGGTGCAATTTTAGGTGGTCTTGTCGGCGGAAAATTATCTGACAAAACTTCGCCACATTTTGTTTCAATAGGTAGTTTAATATTGCAAGGCATAGGGTATTTTGCCTTGATTGAAATTTCTAATCTTTATTTATTGATGATTAATGTTTTCATGCTTGGCATGGCAACTTATGGCTTTATTACCTCCAATTATGTTTGGACACTTGCACAGTGTAGTCAAAATGAACCGGAAAAATTAAAAGCGATTAATTTATTAGCGACGGCCTCGAATTTAGGGTTAGGCTTATCGGCCATGATAGTGAGCGTATTGGTTTATTTTGGGTTTCATTTTATTTTTATGATGACGAGCACGTTGATTTTTATTTTGGCAATTTATTTAGTAGTCAAAGAAAATCATCAACGAAAAATAACACTAACACAGAATCAACCTATTGAAGAGCGTAAAGAACAACCACAAATCAGTGTTGAACAAATTAAAAAATATAAAATAGTCACTTGGGTTGTTTTATTCTGCGTTTTATTTACAGGCGCAACAGTTGCACAGCTTTCAACCACTTATTCACTCTTTATCCAATCTGAATTTCCATCTTGGGGAGTCCAGGGCGTCAGTTTATTGTTCGCAATTAATTCGTTTTTAGTTGTTTTCTTTGAAACACCGATGGGTAGTTTTTTAAGTGATTACAATAAACTGTTAATGGTGGGGGTGGGCGCATTTTTTATTGGAACAGGCATGGGCATGCTGAGCATTGCTAATGTATTTGCAATGGCCATTGTTGCTTGCGTTATTTATACGATAGGGGAGATGATTTTTTTCTCAATGGCACAATTAGTGTGTTACCAAAAAGGCGCTGCTCAAAAGAAAGGCCAAAGTATGGGGACGTACCGCATGGTCTACGCCACCAGCCGTTTCATCGGCCCAATCGCTGGTGGTTATGTTTTTCAACACATTGGTGGGCATGTACTTTGGGTGTTTAGTGGCGTCATTGGCGTGATTTGTTTGGGGGTCAGTTATTATTTTAGAAAATATAACTAAAAATTTTAATATTTTTTGAGCATCATTTACACATTCCTGCTGATACTAATACAGCCTCGAACAAACGGCGCATCACTAGCAAACTTTGCTCCGTTAGCTTTATTATTGGGCGTAACATACTGAAAGCGTTCATCTAGTGATACTAAATCCGCAGATGGTTGAACAATATGGTGTTGGCATTTTTTATTGTGAAAATACTTTAGGTTCATTTCTTTAGCTACTTCATTAAAAATTGTATCCGAAGAAATGCTGGTTTCTTTGGTAAGCTCTTCAATAAATATACGCATAATACGTTGCAACTCTCTCATGTCATATAAAGTAGTGGAATCATTTCTAGATTTTGGTGAAAAAACGTGAGTCGAAGGGTGTTGCAATGAGTAATAAATAGGGGTTGTATCTTCTTCAAAATTAAAATGGGTAGGATACATTACTGTGGGATAATATTTTTTTAACCCGTAAGATTCAATAAAAGCTTTTTGTATAATATTAAGTGGTAGAGCATTTTCATTAGTAGCAGGGGCGTATCCGGGTGCTGCACCTAATGTTGTTGCAAATAAATGTCTGGCTGTATCAGCTAAATATGGATTTGGTTTTAAATTCCGTTTTTTTTGTATAACTGAAAGGATAATTTCATAATATATGCGATTCCTTTCATACTCAAATTGATTCCATGCGATTTCATATAAATATTTATTTAATGAAGTCCAGGCAATGTCTCCTCGAATTTTAGTTATCCAATTCTCAGAAAAATACATAACACAACATCGCCATTCATCTTTAATGGCCTCGCTTTGGAGGATTTCTTTGAATATGCTCCAATGCTCATACATTGATTTGGGTGTAGATGATTGTACATTAAAATCTCTTTGCAAATTCGCGTGATTAATAGAGCAACCAATATTAGGCAGCATAAAAGCAGAGCGTGCACCTGCGGTTGAAGAGAGCAAATCATTAGGTGAATAAATACGGTTCGTTTTTTTACCTAAAAATCTTGAAAATGGAAATATTTTGCCTGGTTTATACACCCATCGTGGAATCGTAATTCCTTCATTTTTTAAATCAATAAAACACTCAATTTCTTTTTCTAACACCATGCCAAGTGGGGTGTAATCTTTGCTATATCCTAAATATTTGATGATATCTTTGGGTGCATTGGGATCAGAGATCCGGTAATAACCGCCTTTACCGTCAGGCAGTAATGAGCTTTGCGTATCAGCATCATATGCCCCATACGGGTAATACGCCAAGTACAGTGGAAAGCTATGATCAGGCTCAAGCTCGTCGACTATCCCTGCAAAGGTAGGTTCAACCTGCTGCACATACTCCCTTGCTTCTTCCCAGTAAATCTTTATTAAACCTTGTTGTTCGTCTTTATCTCTTACTATTTTTACAGACTCTTGCTCCACTATCCATCTCCTTGTGAAAAAAAATTATACACCAAAATTTAGGGGTAAAATTTTAGCACCCAAAAATGGGGTAAATTATCGACTACCAATTTTGTTTGTTCAATGTTTTTATACGCATGTTTTCTAAGCCTTTATTTTTTATCGACCACTAAATAGGAATTTCTGAACACACATCAAGGGAGGGCTCAATGTCTGAATTACAGTCATTGTGTTGTTTGGCGGGAATTAATTTTCAAAAACTTTCCAAAAAAGAACTCATTTTATTTGAGGCGCTCTTTTTTGCGCGACTATATGATGCTTTAAAGGAATTGTACAGAGTTCAATATGCAATTTATTTTAAATTGATTAAATTAACCAAAGAAACGGAGAACACCATGCTCGAAGCAAATATTATGCGTTTTATTATTGAAGATATTCTGACATCAGGTGAATATAATTTACAGGGAATTGCCTATTACACAAAACTTCCTGAAGATGTGATTTGTGAAGTGATTGCTGGTAACAACGCAACGCCTTCTGCTGTGCTTTTTAAAAGAATTGTTTCATTGCATGCAGAGGTAAGGCAGCCGCTTTATCAAGATATCATTAAAAAAATACTTGGAGATTAATTAAAATGGAATAGTAACGATTTGATGTTCATCAAATCGTTACTATTCCACACAAATATGCATGTATTTTCAGCTGATTTTATTTTCTTCTAGATCCAAATCTTTCTAATTTTCTATTACAGGCTAAGCTTTCTTGCGCCATAAAATCGTTAAAAGTAATCAATACGGTTGTTTTTTTACAGCATAAAAATCCAGTAGTCATTTCTTCAATATCTAAGCAATCCGCAATTTTTTTAATTAAATGTTGATCATCATTAATTAAATTATTAATATCATTCTTTATGATAAATTCTTTTAAATTCTCTCTGACTATTTTTTCATTAATTTTTATTTTTCCATTATTTGATCTATTTTGGTAGTTTTTTCTAAATTTAAAATTTTTCACAACTTCGTCAATAACTTGTTTTTCATCAATATTATTTTTTTGTTTAAAAACGGTTGGTGTAACTTGATTTTTATTTTCATCAAAATATTTTCCAGGGTTAATATTTTTATTATCGCTCTCTAAAGCGTTCAGCAATGGATAATAAGAAAAATTACTATTTGTGGTTTTTCGTTTATTTTTATGCGTTTTTTTAATAAAACAATCTTTATTTGTCTTTGTATTGTTTTGAGGTGGATTTTTCAGATTTTCGGTTGGCTTTTCTTTTAAAGGCAAAATTAATATCTTTTGATTTCGTTCATTTTCTTTTTGTTTTTCTATATCTTCTTGAATTTTTAAAAAAATAGAATCGATTCTTCTAATTCTTGCAAGATCATGTGGGCTGTTTTTATTATTACTGATGTCATCGAAGTTACATCCGTTACTCATTAAAATAGCAGCAACTGTTTTAGTTTTTTCTAAAAGCAAATGATTTTCATTATATACGGCATCAGCTACTGCATGGACAACATAATACAACGCATTATGTCCTTTATTGTCACATTGGTTAATCCATTCTGGATATTGTTGAATCAATAATCTAATAATATTGAGATATTCTGAATCTTTATTTTTTCTAGTGTTAAAAATGCCTGAGAGTGTCCCTTTATTATAACTACCGTCTAATACTTTTAAATACCATCGCACTGTAGAAAGTAAGGGTGTGTATGATTGTTGATTATGCATGACGTAGTCTTTACTATCGATACTCTTATGCGCTTCAATAAGTATCTTAACAATTTGAAAATGACCGCGAGGTGCTGCGCGATCTAAGGGTAAATTTTTATTTTCATCTTCTGTAACCAGCATCTGTAAAAAAGAAACGCGATCTTCATTTAGTAATTCTTCTACTGTATGTAAATTACCGTAGATTGCTGCACCATGAAGAGCAGTGAATTCAGATGTAGTTTGATCAAACGAATGCATAAGTGAAATTTCTCTTAATATTGTTTTGATTACTTATATTTTATAATCATTTTATTAAAATAATATGATTTAAATAGAGTTTACGGATGATTAATCGTTGATTTTTTTGCAAGAGCAAGACCACAAAAAGTTAAAAATCGGAAAGGCCTTTTTGTGGTCTTGGTGTATTAAGGATATGTTTTCATCCAATAGCCTGGTTTTAATTCCCAGCTTGTGCATGAACCATCTGCAGCAGCAACTGTACAAGCCCAATAATCGTTGACCCAAGCAACCCCTTCTACGCGGCTTTCATATTTGCATACCGTTTGTGTATCCACCCATACATTGCCCTCCCAATGGGCATTAATAGTGGTACAACTGGCGGATTTAGGGGCTGGGGAGACGATAATGGTCTTTTCTACAGTCGTCGTTGTTGTAGTAGTGGGATCTTGAGCATATACAGCTGGCGCTAAAAATAGTGAGAATATACAAATCGCTAGAGGAGATAAAGCAAAATGGGTTCGCAGCATAATACAACCTCCGTGTGTTTATGCTCTTATTCTAATCCAATGAGTAGGAGGAAATATTAAGGGTGTTAGACCTTTTTGACTAAGTTTAGTTAGTCAATTATAATAAATTATATTTGAATCAAAAGGTACGATTATGTTCATTAATATACACGATGCTAAAACCCATTTTTCGAAACTAATAAACCAAGCGTTAAAAGGTGATGAAATAGTGATTGCTCGAGGCGGCAAACCTCTAGTTAGGCTAGTGCCTTATACGGAAGAAGTTCAAGTGCGGCAAGGAGGGCAGTTGAGAGGGTTAATTGAGATGAGTGATGATTTTGATGCCCCCTTACCGGAAGAAATCCTCAAATTGTTTTATGGAGATGAAAAGTGATGGAATATTTGCTTGATACACACGTTATATTATGGTGGCTTACTCAGCCTCAAAAAATAAATCAAAAAGCTCAGCAAATTATTCAAGATCAGTCTAATCGCATTTTTTTAAGTAGCGCATCGTTTTGGGAAATGGCAATCAAAAAAAGTATAGGACGTTTAACACTACCGCATAATTTAATAGAAACCATCACAGCAGAAAATTTTAAAATATTACCCATTCTGCCTGAAGAATGTTTAGGTGTTGCAGATCTTCCTTTATTACATTCAGATCCCTTTGATCGCTTGATCATTATACAAGCTAAATTAAACAATATGATTGTTATCACTAACGATCAAAAAATTGCTGAATATCCTGTTGTGATAGTCGCTGCGTAATTAAAAATGATTTTTTGGTTTTTCCTTTGTGCTTTCTTCCAGTATTTTTTTTGTATCTTTCCCCAGTATTTTTGCATGAGCAGCGGTATCGTTAAATAAATTATGAAATGTTGGTTCTTGCAATTTTTTATGGAACAATTCCATTTGTCTGTCAGAAATCGAAATATGTACATTTTTAGGTAAATTTTTAGGTAATTTAATTTCAAGGTCTGTTCGATTTTCAAATCGTCGTAAGTACTCCACATAAATCATTACGGCTTCCATTTCGTTTTTAGTAAATCCTGTGGTCATTTCCATAGGTGTCATTGTTTTTTCCGGGAACTGCTGAAGAATACTATCAATATGGCGTTTAGCCGTAATAAGGTGTTCTTTTGAAGGCAAGGTGCAGGGGAGTGGAGGCTTGCCAGCTACACCAAAAATGCGGCTCTTAAAATGTTTGTCTAATGTTTCTGGGCCACGGCGTAAGGTTGATTTAAAATAATCACCTTCAACACGGTTGACGCAGGCAACATCCACCCGTACATGAACAGGTTGGACTTGACCTTCAACTTCAACTTGTGTGGGCTTAGGGCTTGTCTCATGAAGAAGATGGTT
>Ga0155583_154_pt1 | contig 14774 bp, 11 predicted proteins | sample RifCSPhighO2_12_FD_107240 | JGI IMG/M metagenome (GOLD analysis project Ga0155583, IMG submission 107240) | Gammaproteobacteria bacterium RIFCSPHIGHO2_12_FULL_38_14 | reverse complement strand
GAGCGCAGCGAAGGATCAGCTCAAATTCTTCATGATAATGACAATCATCATGTTAATCAGATAGTGATCCTTCGCTGCGCTCAGGATGACAAGCTTGGCGCATTCTTGAGCGGGAACTACTAGATAAGAAGTTGCTGGCGTGAAATAGGTGAGCTTGTCATGCACAGGAGTGATAAATCAGCGGGAGCTTGATATCTTCTTGACACATCATCCGTTAAAAAGGAAAATCCGACGTTTTATTGATGAAAGATAAATAACATGAAAACGAGATTGATTGGAGTCGGTGGTGGTTCAGGTTCAGGCAAAACAACAGTTGCTGTGAAGATTCACGAACATTATAAAAATGACTCAGTCATTATCTCTTGTGATAATTATTATAAAGATCTCTCCCATCTTTCTGTTGAAGAAAGGGCAAAAGTAAATTTTGATCATCCGGATAGTATCGATTTCGAATTATTTGCGGAGCAGCTTAAAAAATTAAAGAATGGTGAATCTGTCGATATTCCCACTTATGATTTTAACACTCATAGTAAAGCTTCAAAAACAATCCATATTGACCCAAAACCAATGATCATTGTTGAGGGTATTTTAGTACTTCATTCTAATGAATTAGCTCCCATTTTAGATATAAAAATATATGTCAAAGCACCTATCACTAAATGTTTATCAAGACGTATACTTCGAGATGTCAATGAACGCGGACGTACTGAAAATAGCGTTCTTCAACAATATGAAGCAACCGTCAAGCCTATGTTTGACCTTTTCGTAAAGCCAACTTCTAAAAATGCGCATTTGGTCATCGATAATGCTTTAGATACTAAAAGCCTGGATGTGACGCCTGTCATTAAATTCATACATCAACCTAAAAATGAAATTTGTTCGACAAGAACGAAGATTTGTTTAACTAAAACCAGTGCGACATTATATTACACTGCCAGAAATACAGCACAACAAAACGATGCGCTTTCTTCCAATAAATTGAGGTTGAAATGAGGGAAAACCAAAATGATATAATCATCTCGATAAGAGAGGATGATGACAACTATTTTAATACCTTATCTCCAGAATTAATCGCTTATATATTTTCTTATCTAGATGAGGAAAGTATTTCAGCGATCAGTCAAGTGTGTAAGCATTTTTTTGACATAATAATACATAATACCAATTTAATTTTTTATGAGCGTTTTTGTAAGGATCATTTATCTTTATTACCATCGGGCTGGAATGTATTATTATATTATTCTAGGTCGAAAAATTTTGATGAGGTTAGTAACTCATTACAGAGTTTTACAAATCTGATAAATAACAAAAAAACTTTGAATAAACTAAGTCCATTCAAATTTAATAATTTTTTTAAAAAACTTAAAGAATTAGCTCAAAAAGAGAAAGAAATTGATAATGAATTAAATAATAACTACTCAAGTAATAAAAATTTAGCGACCATATTTTTGGCACCATTTGTACCAATCGTTATTGGTTATCTATCCGGAAGTATTACTATGATGCTTATTGGTTTTTCTCTTGGAGTTGCAATCATGGGTTGTGGTATTTACAAAAGAGTAGACAATGAAGCACAACTGACAAAGAAAAACACAAATCATATTTCATCAGTGCACCGATTATTTAATCTTGTAGGGGGCCACTCAGCGTTAGCTTATGATGAAAAAACGTTGGATTTCATCAAAAAATATTCTTAACTCGTAAAATTATAGAAATGGTGATAGCTCAGCTCCAACGCTATCGTCCCTTCCTGAGCTGCTGTGTTTGTCATCCTGAGCGCTGCGAAGGATCACTCTGATTAACATGATAATTTGTCCTTATCATGGAAAATTTAAATTGATCCTTCGCTGCGCTCAGGATGACAAACACAGCAGCTCAGGAAGGGACGATAGCATGAGGGCTGTTACCTAGCTTAGACCTTATAATGAAGCTTTTAGTGGCCTTAATATATTTCTGTCATGCTCATCATAGGATGGTTTAGGTTTAAACAAAGATATTCCACTCACTAACATATATGTCATGGCTGCACGTATGCCTTCGCCTTTTTTAATAGGATTTGGACCATTAACAGGGCCTAGATCCATGCCTTTATTAGGGTCGAGTGCTAAGCCTTTTGTACGATCATAAGTTCCGGAACGAAATTTATTGCTATTGATTGTCACCTTCTCACCAAGTTGATAGAGCTTTTCAGGCGCTTTATTTCTATCAATGTATTTAATATGCTTCGGCGTCATCCATGTGCGCATTTCTAAGCCGTATATAGAAAAATCAAATGCATTAGCAGGAAAATTAGCATAATCTTTGTTGTTTAATATCTCAGAAAATAGGGTGGTAAATACAATGGAAAGATTGTTTGCCATTGATAGCCAGATTTGTTTACTATCATTTTTATTTAACAATTCTTGCTTATTAGCTAAATCACCCGCTAGTAATTCAATTGATAAATAGTAAACGGAGAGAAAGTGCATAATAAAACGCGCGTGGATATTTTTTAAATCGCTAGGTATATTTTTAAAATTATTTTTGAAAAACTCATCTTCAAAAATTTTAGCTTTCACATTGATGATACAATCACCTTCATCGGCCATTCCGGCCAATCTTGCATTTGGATACGGATTTTTATTACATTTATCAACCCGGCCACCTGTATTATTGTTAACATTAAACAAATAGGGCATAGGGCGATATAAACCATTATCAGGTCTACGCTCAACATTCAAATGGGTATGAAAGATATCTAGGATTTGCGGATATGCAATATCATAAAACACTAATAGCTTTATATAATCATGAAATCCTGCGATTGCACCGTTTACGAATTGCTCGTTAGTGATTAATGAATGATTAAGATAGATAAAATAATCTTTAGAATTCGTTTGGTATTCGTAGGCAAATAGATCACCCAAATCCACAGTGAGGGAATCAATAAATTCCGTTTTGTTAATTTGTGTATCCTGACTTAAAAAGTTATCTAAATCATTGTAACTTAACTTGCAAACAGAAATAGGCAGCGGAATTTGGCTTTTTAAGCCAATAACATGAGCATATTCGTATAATGTCCTCACGACTTGATACTGCTTATGTAATTGCTGAATAGGTTCATCTTTTTTTAATAATTTAATTGCCCGATACTTCCCACTTTTTTCAAGAATAATGGTTCTTCCCAAAACGCTATCAAAGTGCCATCCATCATTAATTAAATTTGAAAATAATGAAAATTTAGATGTTAGAGTAGTTTCATCGCGTAGTCGCTTTTCAATTAAATCACATAGATCGTGATTCTGAACATTATCCATTAAACCATCTAAATGTTTAAGAATTAATCGAGACCACGTAGCAGAAGCGCTACCACCATCTTCTAAAACCATTCTTTCTAAACGATAAATATTAGAAAATATTACTTTTAAATGTTGATTTTCTTTCAATGCTAGATGCATTAGATTTGAATATTCTGGATTAGGTATTTTGTTAAGAAGAGCTACTATGATTTTGACGTCATAGGCATCGTATGTTTTTCTGCTTAACAATTCTAATATAGTTTTTAAATTATACAATTGATGAATGATGAAATTTAATATCAATCCAGCAGGTCCATGAGTTTCATCGCTCGTTAGCAGCGCGCCTTTATTGACTAAATCCTTGATGTGATCTTCAGGATCATCTTCATAAGTTAATGCGTAATACAAAAAACTGTGATTGTTATATAAAAAATTAATATTGAACCCTAAGTCGGTTAATTCATTAACTTTATCAATGGAATAAGGAGAGCGCGATTCTCTTGCCACTGTATCTTCATAGAAACGTTCAAAAATATTTTTGTGGATCTCATTCATCCAAAATTCATTTGGCATTAAAGAGCGCATATTTTGAAGAAATTTGAAATATGCTTTACTGACGTTACCTTTAAGGGTAGCTAAGCGATGATATTGTTTAAATGCATAATTTATTATTGGTTTAAACTCATTCTCGTCAACCAATTTGTTAGATAAGAGCTGTAATAATAAAGGTTCAAACCTACAAATTGCATCGTCATATTTGATTTTTCCAAAAAGAAAAGGTGAATTTAGTTTTAGTAATGTCGTTAATATATTTATAAAATCGTTAGGTTCTTCAGATATAATTTTATTATTAAATAATTTTAAAAAGCTACTAACTATATTAGATCCATCAGCGGTTAAGTAAATATTGCCGATTTTTTTATAATCTGTAGCTTTATTAGAATATAGTTTTAATATGCTCACCATTGCATGGATGTAATCTTTTTCTTTCTTGCTATTTTTTTTCGATTTTAAATTATACGGTTTATATCTCGTTTCCATGAGAGCGTCCTCGTTTTAATAAGTTTCAATATTTTCTCATACTGGGACAGTTATCCTGTCGCGCATGTTTAATTTTGACAGTTAGGGCTTAAGGGAAGCTTAAATGATATAGGTAATTTCAGAAAAAAATGGCCAAACTCGAGTTTGGCAGATGCATGTTTTATACGTATAAATTCTCTATGAAAATTTTTCAGGTAAAAAGAGTTGATATTCGCCAGCGACCCCACTGATGTCATAAATTTTGACAGGACGACTAATTCCTTTTACTTTAACTTGCAAGCATCCATCAACGCGTGTGATATCACGAACTTTTTGAAATGTTTCTTCTGAAATAAGAATTTGCCCACCAAGACTTAAAGATTGTATCCTCGATGCTAAATTGACAGGTGTGCCAATTGCGCTGTATTTCATACGTTTTAAGGAACCCACATTTCCCACAATGGTTTTCCCTGTATTAATCCCTATACCCATTGATAAATGCGGTAATCCTTTTTTTTGATTTTCTTGATTGACTTCTTCCATTGCTAATTGCATATCAATTGCACAGGCAACAGCACGTTTTTCATCATCACCCGTTGTATTGGGTGCGCCAAATAACACCATGATGGCATCACCAATAAATGCATCAATGGTGCCATGATGTTTTAAAATAACATCCACCATTCGTTCAAAATATGTATTTAATGCTGTAACAACTTGATCTGCTGATGAGTGTTCAGATAAAGTGGTGAAATTTCTTAAGTCACTAAAAAGTACTGTAATTTCGCGTTGCTCACCGCCTAATTGCAACGCTTCGCTAGATTCAAGTAAGCTGTTAACAACCGCATCAGACATGTAAGAAGAAAATACTTTTTTGATGAATTCATTGCGAAGTTCTAATTCTTCTTTTGCTTTATGTAAATTGGAATTGATACTTCTGATTTGTTGTTGAAATTTTACAATATCCATCAAAGCCAATTGATCTTCTGCAAGCATCGCAAGATCTTGAAATACTGAAAGATGGGTTGGCGATAATGTACGCGGTTGTTTGTCAACAATACACAATGTCCCGACTTTATGTCCGCCAGGGGAAGACAATGGAAAGCCTGCGTAGAAACGTGTGTGTGGATCATCTTGTACTAATGGACTATTGGCAAAACGCGGATCCAGCAGTGCATCAGGCACAATTAATGGGTCATCTTGTTGAATGGTATGTGTACAAAATGAAATATTTCGTGGTGTTTCATTAGCTTCTATGCCGATTTTCGCTTTAAACCATTGGCGTTCAGTATCTAAAAATGCGATATAAGCGGAGGGGACGCCTAAAATTTTTGCAGCAAGCCTCACAATCCGGTTAAAACGCTCTTCTTCTGGTGTATCTAAAATGTTTAATTCATACAACGCTGCAAGACGATCAAGCTCTTCTTTATTTGTTTGCTTCGTCATACCCAACCTCTTAAAGTCCTTGTATTTAGATTATAGTATGTTTAGTGTATGTTGTTATTCTGAACAAAAAATCACTTGACCATATTTTCTTATGTTCTTAAAAAATATAGAAAATTTTACTAACCAGCCATCGCATCCCATCATCGCTGTTGCACCGATGATGGGTTATACAGACCGGCATCTACGTTATCTTTTACGCTTGATTGCACCTGACATTCGCCTTTATACCGAAATGGTAACGAGCCAGGCGATATTGTATGGTAATCAAGACCATCTACTTGCATTTCATCCGAAAGAGCATCCTGTTGCTTTGCAAATAGGAGGAGCAGACCCCAAATTACTCGCCCAATGCGCAAAACTTGGGGAAACATTGGGTTATGATGAAATCAACCTCAATGTGGGTTGCCCTAGTGATCGTGTTCAACAAGGGCAATTTGGTGCCTGTTTAATGCTTAAACCCGAGCTTGTAGCCGATTGTGTTGCTGCAATGTCTCAAGTTGTTGATATACCGGTGACGGTAAAATGTAGAATAGGGGTGGATCATCAAGATACGTATCAACATTTATATCATTTTGTACGTTGTGTTTCAGATGCAGGATGTAAAACATTAATCATACATGCACGAAAAGCATGGCTTTCAGGGTTGAGTCCCAAGCAAAATCGTGAAATTCCACCACTACAATATGAAATCGTGAGACAAATTAAGCATGATTTCCCGCACTTAAAGATTATGATAAATGGTGGTATCAAAACGCTTACAGAGGTTGATGAACAATTAGCTTTTGTTGACGGTGTTATGATTGGACGTGCGGCATGTATTAATCCTTATTTTTTAGCAGCCATTCAGTCAAAATATTTTCCAGCAAGCCCGGTTTTAAGTAGACAAGAAGTCATTTCTCAGTTTTTACCCTATATTCATGAAGCATTAAGGAATAAAATAAAATTAATTTCTATTACGCGTCATTTGCTTGGTTTGTTTCAAGGTGAACGTGGGGCTTCCGCATGGCGGCGTTACTTGAGCGAGCATGCACATCAAAAAGATGCCAATGTTGAAGTTATTCAAGAAGCATTAAGTTTTGTTACACTATAAGATGGAGAACGTTATTAAACAATGGCATAGTTTAATAAACGTTTCTATTCTATAAATGAGGAGTGAAAAATGCATTCGTTTATGTTTTTACAGCATTCAGCAAATATCATCGGTATTGTCGGCGTCATCTTTGTTCTGATCGCATTTTTTTTATTAAACATGAATAAATTAGCGGCTAAACATCTTTCATATCAATTGCTTAATTTTTTTGGCGCTTCCTTTATTTTATTTTCACTCATGTTTGAATGGAACACAGCATCAGTCTTGATTGAATCTGCATGGGTCGTGATTAGTGTGATGGGTTTGTATCAGGCTATACGCACAAAGCAAAAGACCACAAGTTAATCTTTTCCATGATATAGTCCATACTTATATGTTTTTTTCATTATTTTCCCTACCTCGGACTCCGCAGGGTAAAGTTCTTTGAGCCGCTTGCTAAGATTTTGATAAACTTGACCAGATGCAGTTGGGTTTTGCCCAAATAAAGTTGGGTTATAGTATTTTCCAGTTGGATTATAACATTCTCCAAAAAACCATGTTAAATCCGGGACTGTTAATTTTTGTTTGTCTTTTATTAAGTGATATTTTAAGCGTAACCCATTGATGTAAGCGGTATTACCAATAAACTTTGGAAATTTTTTTCTGAAGCTGCCTTTGTTTTCATCATACCAGTCTAACTCTTTTTTAATTGTCTTTATAAACATTTGGTCATTTGTTAATTTAAATTTCTGTTTTTCTAAAGATGGATCCGCTGTTAAATTTTTAAAAAATTTATTTACCAATGCTAATCGTTTTTGTGTTTCGATGTCAGTGAAGGCAACTATATTTAATAATAGTTCTTGTGGCAGCTGTTCTAATTGTGGTGATGCTTCTTCACCTGTTTGGCTTTTTCTAGCTTGAAACATTCCACTTTCCTCTTTTTAGTCTTTTTTATATTTTACATTATTTAGATTAAGGCTTCCTGATAGGATAAAGCCACCTAAACATGATTCTCAATCTCACCTTGAGCAATTAAAAAACGCGAAAGCAACAAGAAAACATGCCCAATTAACACGCGTCCCGACATCAAAACAACTGATTGCGAATACACTTAAAGCAAAAAAATTATATAATCAATACAGCTCATTTACTCATCCCAACTTAGCGCACCGCCTGTTTGATATTCAATTACACGTGTTTCAAAGAAATTCTTTTCTTTTTTAAGATCCATAATTTCACTCATCCACGGGAAGGGGTTTGTTGTGCCGGGATATTGTTGCGGTAATCCGACTTGCGCGCATCTGCGGTTGGCAATGAATTGTAAATAATCTTTGAACATTTCTGCATTCAACCCTAAGATGCCGCGTGGCATGGTGTCCACCGCGTACGTGTATTCAAGTTCTACACCTTCACGTATCATGGCAATCGCTTCTTGTTTAAATGCTTCTGTCCAGAGATTTGGATTTTCAACTTTAATTTGATTAATTAAATCAATACCAAAATTAAGATGCATAGATTCATCACGCAGAATATATTGAAATTGTTCGGCAGTGCCTGTCATTTTATTGCGTCTACCCATAGAGAGTACTTGTGTAAACCCGACATAAAAGAAAATGCCTTCGAAGACAACATAAAAAGCAATTAAATCGCGCAATAAACGTTGGTCGGTTTCTAACGTTCCTGTGTGAAAATGAGGGTCACCTAAACTTTGTGTATATTTCAGCGACCACGCTGCTTTTTTAGCAACAGCAGGGATTTCGCGGTACATGTTAAATACTTTTGCTTCATCCATCCCTAAGCTTTCAATCACATGTTGATAAGCATGGGTATGTAATGCTTCTTCAAATGCTTGACGTAATAAATATTGACGGCATTCAGGGTTCGTAATATGACGATACACAGCTAATACTAAATTATTTGCAACGAGAGAATCAGCTGTTGCAAAAAAACCAAGGTTGCGTTCGATGATCATCCGTTCATCTTCGGTTAAACCATCTGTGCTTTTCCATAACGCCACATCTGCTGCCATATTAATTTCATTCGGCATCCAATGATTTGCACACGCATCTAAATATTTTTTCCAAGCCCATTGATATTTGAAGGGGACTAATTGATTTAAATCAGCACGGCAATTAATAATTTTTTTGTCATCGACTTGTATGCGTGCAGCACCCATTTGTAGTGTTTCAAGGCCAGTGCTGCCTCCAAATTGTACGGCTTCACTCATGATTATTTCTCCTTCTATTGCTGCGTCATCCCCGCGAAGGCGGGGATCCATCCTGAATAGATCCCTGGGCCGCGGTGAATGGGAATGTTTCTTTTATTGGCATGCTTCACAGGTTGGATCAGTGATAAGACATGCTTTCGATGTTGGCTCAACTTGTACTGCGTTTAATGCGCGATCATCAACCGTTGCTTTTTCAGCATTGGTTGCACCCATGCTGCGTAAATAATACGTTGTTTTTAAGCCGCGCATCCATGCGTGACGATAGAGTTGATCTAGCTTTTTACCCGATGGTTGCGCCATATAAAGATTCAACGATTGTGATTGATCAATCCATTTTTGACGTCTTGCACCAGCATCAACTAACCAAATAGGATCAATTTCAAAAGCCGTGCCGTAGAGTTGTTTTAATGTTTCAGGGACGCGCGCAACTTTTGCAACGCTGCCATTGTAATATTTGAGGTCGTTAATCATCACTTCATCCCATAGTTTTTCACGCTTTAAATCAGCAACAAGATAAGGATTAATAACAGTGAATTCGCCAGATAAATTCGATTTAACAAATAAATTTTGATAGGTCGGTTCAATGGATTGAGATACACCGCAAATATTTGAGATGGTTGCGGTAGGGGCAATGGCCAACACATTTGAATTACGCATACCAACTTTCATGACACGTTCACGTAATTTTTTCCAATCTAATGTTTGTGATTGATCAAGCTCTAAGTAACCATCACGTGTTTCTTGTAATAGCTTAATTGAATCAATGGGTAAAATGCCTTGGCTCCAGAGTGAACCTAAAAAGCTTGAATAACTTCCCCGTTCTTCAGCAAGTTCGGTAGAGGCAAGAATGGCATAGTAACTAATCAATTCCATTGAGCGATCAGCAAAGGTGACTGCTTCTTTCGATGCATAAGGAATACGAAGTTTATATAAAGCATCTTGGAAACCCATAAGCCCCATACCAACAGGTCGATGCTTAAGATTAGAATTTTTCGCTTGCGGAACAGAATAATAATTAATATCAATCACGTTATCCAACATACGCAAAGCAGTCTGTATTGTTTTTTGTAATTTTGTGCCATCTAATCCCTTTTCAGTTAAATGCGCAATCAAGTTAATGCTGCCTAAATTACAAACGGCAATTTCATCTAAATTGGTATTCAGTGTAATTTCAGTACAAAGATTTGAACTGTGTACAACACCAACATGTTGCTGTGGAGAACGTAAATTGCAAGGATCTTTGAACGTCATCCAAGGATGGCCTGTTTCAAATAACATGGTCAACATTTTTCGCCAAAGTTGTGTGGCTGGCATTTTTTTGAAATTTTTAATTTCACCTCGATTGGTTTTTTCTTCATACGCAACATAAGCCGCTTCAAAGGTTCTGCCATAAGTATCGTGTAAATCAGGTACGTCATCTGGTGAAAAAAGCGTCCAGTCTTTATTTTCAATGACGCGTTTCATGAAAAGATCTGGAATCCAATTGGCTGTGTTCATGTCATGCGTACGACGGCGTTCATCGCCTGTGTTTTTACGTAATTCCAAAAATTCTTCAATGTCTTTGTGCCATATTTCAAGATAAGCACAAACCGCACCTTTACGTTTGCCACCTTGATTCACAGCAACGGCAGTTGAATTAGCGACATTTAAAAAGGGCACAACACCCGAAGATTTACCATTCGTGCCTTTGATGCGCGCACCCATTGCGCGTACATTGGTCCAATCATTACCGAGCCCACCAGCATATTTAGAAAGCAACGCATTATCTTTAATAGCACTGTAAATGCCATCTAAATCATCAGGAACAGTTGTTAAATAACAGCTTGATAATTGCGGTCGCAGGGTGCCGGAATTAAATAAGGTTGGGGTAGAGCTCATAAAATCGAATGATGAAAGCAAGTGATAAAATTCAATTGCACGCTTTTCCTTTTCTTTTTCATTGAGCGCAAGACCCATGGCAACACGCATGAAAAAAGCTTGCGGTAATTCAAAGCGCACCCCTTCCCAATGAATAAAATAGCGATCATACAACGTTTGTAAACCAAGATAAGTAAATTGCGCATTACGATCTAATCGAAATGCAGAAAGGATTTGTTTGAGATCAAATGTTTTTAATTTGGGATCCAGTAATTCGAGTTTAATGCCAGCATCTAAATAAGTTTCAAAATATTGATCGTATTGTTCTTCAGTGAGCTCTAAAAAATTAAACGCTTCATGATGCAAATTATTCAGCAAAAGACGAGCCGTCACATAAGTATAGTTGGGTTCTTTTTCAATCAGGGTTCGTGCAGACATGAGTAATGCTTTATTCACTTCATGTGCAGGCACACGATCAAATAAATTGCGTTTCACATCTTCAATGATGAGTGATGCTGAAACATCTGTTAAATCAACGCATGCTTTTTCAACTTGTTTTTCAAGTGCTGATATATCAAGTGGTGAAACACTTCCATCTGGAAGAGTCACTTGTAAGACATAAGCTATTTTTTTATTTTCTGCTTCTTTTTCTGCTGCAAGACGTGCGCGTCTGCGTTCCTCACGGTAGAGTACATAAGCTTTGGCAACTTTATATTCACCCGCCCGCATAATTTCAAGTTCTACTTGATCTTGGATTTCTTCAATGTGAATGGTGCCGCCGCTTTGTAAGCGCCGCTTGAAGGTATCCGCAATTTTTTGTGTCAGCGCTGTCACTTTTTCATGTATGCGACTTGAGCCTGCTGCAAGATTGCCTTCAACGGCTAAGAAAGCCTTGGTCATTGCAACAGCAATTTTACTCGCATCGAAGGGGGTTACTGTTCCATTTCGGCGTATGACCTTAATTAAGCCAGGTGCTGTTTGTGCAACTTCGAAATGGGTGGGGTAGGTAAGAGAAGAAGGTGTGCTTTGGGTGTCCATGTCAGGTTCTCCGCAATCAAATATAAATTAAACATTCAGGCATGACTTGTGGTGCCTAGGGCACAAAACCACAATATATAGTTGTTTTCTCGCATTTTGATAACAAGATAATGGATATTTTGAAAGAGTGCAAGCAAATAAAAACGAGGCGTTTTGAGTGCCTCGTTATTGAAAAGAAAAATCAAAATGTTAGCAAGTGAAGTGAAAGAAAATTATACGGGAAGAGAAACACCACGATTGATGAGGGGTCGTTTTTCTTTTTGCTTTTCCGTAAGTGCGTGAGGATTTTTTGTATTGAGAAAACGCATCTTACCGAGTTTGGATAGTTTTTCCTCTCTAGCCGATTTTTCACTCTCTATTTGCTCTTGTGTAGCTTTTGTGTCTTCTACTTTGCCTTCTTTTAGCTGCTGTGCAGTTTCTGTTGGTTTAGAAAAACAACCATACGTTGCTAGTAACTGCGCCTTTTTTAAGGGGTCGGTGATATTAAATACAGCGTTGCCTTTTCCATCAGATACAAGCTTAACTTGTTCATTAACAACCTCTTTAGGCAATGGTTCTTCTGGTCGGGGAAAGGCTAATTGTAGAGCCGTTTTTCCATTGACTATACTCACTGCTACTAAAGATGCCCAAGGTAAAATTCCGGCAAGTATACCATGACCACCATCCATGCCAGGCAAATCTGAAACAACACTTTTTGCTGTTTCAACAACATTTTGCGTTATATTTTTAAAACCAAAAGAACCTGCGAAGTTAATGCCAAGCAGTGTAAGAAGCCCTATCCACTTTGCTATTTTTTTTCCAACGCCAGGTGTTGCATCTATATTTATTTTGGCATCTTCAAGGGCAGACCACAAATCATAATTTGAAATCCCGATAAAAATATCGCTGATGCTGGTGGGTACTGCAGCGAGTCCCCTACGCGACCAAATGTCGGCCCCAGCTAATTTATTCCCGCTTAAAAGGTTCCAACCGGCTTCGCTTTTAGCTAAAAAGGTTGGTGATACAGCCGAGACTGCAGCAATAGCGAATAAAAGGCTAATAGAAACTTTTGCAAACAGATATAGTTTACTTTCATCAGTAAAGATATTGTGATTTTCTGCCATTGTTTCTAGATAGTCGCAAAGGGCGTATAAAGTATCTTCAGGTGATTCATCAGGATTTTTATCGTTTCTCTCGCGTAAAAAGGTATTTATTTCATTTTTATAGTCTGGAAGAATGCGATCGAGTTTGTTGCTGATATTGCCTTCTAATCGTTGAGCTTTATTGAGTGCGCGCTGTATGCGTTTCATCAACTTTTGAATGCCATTAAATCGACTAGATGTAAAAATAAACCCCGTAATCGCTGCGATAGGAGGTGCGAGCAAATTGCCAAAAGGTGCTTTGTTAAAAGAGTCCTCAGCAAGTGTAGCTGTTGGCATGGCGCCGAGCGCTGCAAGACCACCAACCAATGATTGTTTTACAGTATTAACCAAACGCTCTGTGTTTGTTTTACAGTCTCTATAAGATTCTTTGATTATTCTATAAGATTCAGTGGCAACTCCTGCGTTAAATCCACCTTGAACCACGACAGTTGCCCCACCCATAGCACAAGCTATCGCCTTGGTTTCTGGAGAGGCCTTACCCCATGCTTCCGGTAATGTTTTTTCTATGTTTTCGAAACTTGTAATACCGAGCGGAGTAAGAAATCCATTAACGGCGAGTAATGTTGAACTTATAACAGCACCTGTATAGCCAAATATGATTGTAGCGATTTGTTTTGGAGTGTAGCTAGAGCAGCAACCTTGATCATTTTCAGTGGCGGTTACTCCACCTTGTTCGAGTGAGGTGGGGGAGGGAGGAGGGGTTGCCTCAGTTTGATGAGGAGGGGCAATGTTTATTCCTACAGCGCTCGCATGTTTTTTGATAAACTCATTCTTTTGATCAACTGGATGAGGAAGAGACTGTTCGTTTACATATTGAATATCAACGCCAACAGCTTTGTAACTGCTTCTGCTACCACTCATTTTTCTCCCGTATTGCGTGCTTAGTTATAATATAAATCTGCCCAATAATTAAACAAATTCTGGATCTATCTTATGCCTCCTCTCTTAAGGAAATATTAAAATAATAAGAAATTTAGTCATCTTATTTGACACTAAATGCCCATCCCCATAGAATGCGCACATGTCATACAAATTCATACCGGAACATGTTGATCCTATTCGCTATGCCGAACAGGATTTATCTATACAAGGCCTTGTAAAAATTGCAGAATTACACCGGCTTTCGGCACTTATTTTGCCAAGTACGGATGACATCCATGTCCACTTGCAATTTGGGGTTGATGAGCAAGGGGTTATTTTTTTAAAAGGGCGTTTAACCGTGAAGCTTACGCTTCAGTGTCAGCGTTGTATGGAACCTTTTATTTATGAAATAATGCCTGATTTTACTTTAGGGATTGTTAAAACATTGGATGAAGCTGATGCTTTACCGAGCTATTATGAGCCTGTATTAATGGAAGAGGGCCGCTTAAGTTTAAGTACACTCATTGAAGATGAAGTCATTTTAAATTTACCGATTATTGCAAAACATGAATTAGAACATTGTAAAGTGAAAACACCTTTAGCAGGAATTGATTCAACATTACAGGAAGTAAAAAATCCATTTCAGGTGCTCGAGTCATTAAAGGTCAAGAAAAAAGATAAGGCATGATAATATCAGTTGTTCCTGTTTTGGGGAGCTCGTGAAATAATTTTTTGTTTTTCTGGATTGCTTCGTCAGGCTTTGCCTTCCTCGCAATGACAGCCACGTCATTGCGAGGAAGGCAAAGCCTGACGAAGCAATCCAGAAAAACGGGAAT
>Ga0155583_146_pt1 | contig 15062 bp, 10 predicted proteins | sample RifCSPhighO2_12_FD_107240 | JGI IMG/M metagenome (GOLD analysis project Ga0155583, IMG submission 107240) | Gammaproteobacteria bacterium RIFCSPHIGHO2_12_FULL_38_14 | reverse complement strand
CTGCGGGTGGTTCCGCAAAGCAAGCGCGTGATCGTACTTTTCAAGCGGTGATGCCGTTGCGTGGAAAAATTTTAAATACCTGGGAGGTTTCCTCTGAAGAGGTGTTATTGTCTGCTGAAGTGCATGATATTGCTGTTGCCATTGGCGTTGACCCAAGCTCGGAAGATTTATCAGGCTTACGCTATGGAAAGATTTGCATCTTAGCGGATGCGGATTCTGATGGCGCGCATATTGCAACATTGCTTTGCGCTTTATTTTTGCGTCATTTTCCTACCTTGGTCTCTCAGGGACATGTGTATGTGGCAATGCCGCCTTTGTACCGAATTGATGTAGGAAAATCTGTTTTTTACGCATTAGATGATGATGAAAAAGAAGGCGTCATTAATCGCATTGAAGCGGAAAAAATAAAAGGAAAAGTAAATATTCAGCGATTTAAAGGATTGGGGGAAATGAACCCTATGCAGTTGCGTGAAACCACCATGCATCCCGACACACGCCGTTTGGTGCAATTAACCGTTGATAAATATGGAAAAGATAATGTGATGGATATGTTGCTCGCAAAAAAACGCGCCGCAGATCGAAAAGTGTGGTTAGAGAAGAAAGGGGATTTGGCAGCGGTTTAGTACGTATTAACCTTGATATTTAATATATTATAATATATAATTATAAGAATAATATATATAATTAGGTATTTTTATGGGATTTGGCGCGCAGCTCAAAGAGATTCGACAACAGCAGCAGTTGACTCAAAGAACTCTCGCGCAGCAACTTAATATCCCACAAAGCGCTATTGCCAAAATTGAGCGCGATACAGTGGATATGCGCGTCAGTTCGTTGCAAAACCTGGCAAGAATGTTGGGCTATGAAGTGCTGTTGGTTCCAAAGCCTTTTTTGAATAGTATAAAGGCATTGTTATCGGGCGATGATCTATCGCAACCACGCTGGCAAATAACGGATGATGATAACGATGCGTAGTGTGGCGGCCCTTGATGCATATTTGTATGACGAAATAATCGGCACCTTGATGCAATTGCCCGATGATCGCATTATCTTTAACTTTTCTGTCGATTATATTAAAAAACAGCATCGTCCTGTTTTGAGTCAATCATTTTATAATAATAAGAAAGAATTAATAACGAGTTTACCGCCAACAAAAACAAAAGCACCGCCGTATTTTGCAAATTTATTACCTGAGGGTCATTTACGAAAATACCTTGCGATGTGTGGAAAAATAAACGAAAACCGGGATTTTCCATTATTGAAATTATTTGGAAATGATTTACCCGGCGCACTTGTTTTAAAACCTTCATCCACTATTCATGTGCCGCTCTCATCAATTGATATTCAGTTGGAAAAGAATTATGCGGATGAAACGGTATTAAAATTTTCATTAGCGGGAATTCAATTAAAATTATCAGCGATTATAGGAACACGTGGTGGGCTCACCATTCCGGCACATGGTGTTGGCGGAAATTGGATAGTAAAATTGCCGTCGATACATTTTCAGCATGTGAATGAAAATGAGTTTTCAATGTTAACATTGGCTGGCGCAATTGGTATTTCTGTACCAGAAATTAGATTAATGAATTTAAACGATATTCATCATTTGCCGGAATTACCCGATAATCTTGCTGGAAAAATATTGGTAGTCAAACGTTTTGATCGTGAAAAAAAACAGCGTATTCACACAGAAGATTTTGCGCAGGTGTATAATGTTTATCCACATAAAAAATATGAAGGCGTGAATTATAGTAATTTAACTAGCATGATTGAAAGCGTATCAAGTAGAGAACAAGCAGCACAATTTATTAAGCGCGTTGTTTTCAATATATTAATTGGAAATGGCGATATGCATTTAAAAAATTGGTCTTTTATTTATTACGACAAAGTTAATCCAATATTATCACCCGCGTATGATTATGTAGCAACACACTTGTATATCCCCGAGGACAGTTTCTCCTTTAATTTTGGCGGCGAAAAACAATTCAGCAGAATAAATCGTGAACATCTAAAGAAATTTTCTGAAAAGGCATTATTGCCATTTGAATGGGTTGATCATATTACGCAGGAAACCATTCAACTCACTACTGAAAAGTGGAATGAATTATCACCCGATTTTCCGCTAAATAAAACAACTACAAAAAAAATTGAGAAACATATTATGATGGTGTCTCTGAATTTAGGATAACGACCCTTGATTATGGTTCGCACCTTCACCATCCGAACCGCGATAAAATAAATGGTCCTATGCTGTGCCCTCATCATTACCGTTTTGGATCAAACGCATAAGGGCCACCAAACGACGGGGCGTTTCTCATCATAAGGTTATTACTTTTGCGCCTGAGTAGCAGAGTCAGGATTATTTTCAGCAGCCGAAGAAGAAGCAGCCGACACTACCGGTTTCGTTGCTAAAACTTGGCTCACATCCTCCTGAATATACTCCTGAAATTTACGACAAAAAGCTTCCGGATTACGCTCATTGCCTCTGAATCCTAGTGCATCGGCAAGCACGATGCGTATTTCATCTGATTGATCAGACATAAAATATTTCATCATCGAGGTTAATGCGCGTGGTTCACCGCTAGAAGAAGAAAAAGGACCAGGAACAAACGTCTTTTCTTTTTTAGATACCGCAATGATTAGCGCCCTGAGAGCAGATCGTATTGAAAAAAAATATAATTTCTCACTACCACTATCGGTGCCAAAGCATGCACGCACATAGTAGTATTGAAAAATGATTGTATTTAAATCGTAAACTGCCTTATCGATGTGTTTTTGAATTCGGGCATTATATTCTCTAAAAAAGGTAGAGGGCTCAATTAAAAAACTATCTTTTGGTAAAGCTGGTGCGAAAGATTTCCACAATAAATTAATGAACTGTATTAGCGTGCTGGGGGTATCAGGGTGAATATTACCCGATAGTGCATCAACAGGAAAAAGCAGCATAGACCGTAAAATCACTGCATTGCCTGAAACATTGCTTGGCCCGATTAACGGAAAAAAATTACCGGATCCATTAATCGCTAAAACCTGTCCAGGTGACAAGTGAGTTAAAATAGCGATAAACAATTTAATGGAGTCATCACGGCCATATAAAGGGCCATTAGAGATAATCGCGTAACGAAGGTTATCAATGGCACATTTTATTCGCGCTGCTTGAATCTCAGTATCACTGTTTTCAGAAAAAAAATATTCAAAAAAAATAGTTATTAATATTTCACAAATAAAAATTTTATAGCCTCTATACCCATTGTCTTTCAATAAAATAGCTGTCAATTGATCATATAGTTTTTTTCTAACATCAGGTGTAGATAAGTAAATGTCTTCAATTAAACTAAATAGGAAATTTTTATACCTCAGGCTAAAGTCACCTGATAATATTTCATCTAAATAACTGGTCATAAAGAGGTTAAATAATTCTTCTTGTTTATCTTGATCCAAAAACCTAATTATCGGAAAACAGGATGAATAAAGGATTTTGAAAATAATGAGGCGGTTAAATAGTTCAGGCTCAGCACAACGCCTTCCGGGACTAATATCACGGATTATAACAAATAACCCGGTATTATTTATCAATTTGTCAAGCTCAGTTTTTGTTAACCGAGTGGAAAGCTTCTGAATAAAAATATTAAACATCTCAGAAATTTCTACAAGGGAGTTTCTCTCACCTCCTGAATTATTGATATAATTTAAAAAAGCGATACAACAACTTTCGGCAAGCTTTGGTGAATATTCTTGCGCATTTAAACAAATAGTTTTAAAAAAATCTATACTTGAAATAATATTATTAGGCGAATTAAATAACTCTATTAAAAAATTAATACAATTGATCCTTTCATTTTCATTGAGATGATAAAAATAACTTTCTAATAATTTTTTACAACAAAGATATCGAAGACAAAAACCATTTTCTCTATCAAGAAACAATGACAAAAGCTCTTGAGCAATCTCCTCAGGTAATTTTGCAGAGAGACAATAATTCATAAAAGCTGAGAAAATATAATTTTGATTAAGTGTCAAATGATTATTTTTAAAAAAATAAATAAAACGATTTATGCTGGTCGATTTTTTTTCATCATCGAGATGAGGGAGTAAGTGGTTAAATAAAGATTCAATTAAACCACATTCAGAACCCTTAGCATTTTTAAGAAAATCAAATAACATGGCAAGACATGAATTTTTTTGATCATCGTTAAAATACTTAGAAAGGATATTAAGGCCTCGATAGACAATGTTTCTCCAGGCCGTTTTATCTTTTGATGCTGCTCTCTTCAGTAATTCCAAAGAGGTATCTATAAACCCGGAAATACCCTGGATAACGCAAAGGTTATTTTTAGGCCTCATGATATAATTTTGTAATACAGATAACGTTTCATAATAAAGAATAAATTTTTTATCCATATCTTTATCTAGCGTATGCGGTAAAAGAGAAAATAATGATGTAAGTGTTGATACACAATTTTCATGATAACTTTGAAATAAAAATACATCGGAGAAGATGTTCATTAACGCTCTGCATGCGATATGACGTCCTATGAAGTCATTACTCTCATCAGAGCACACTTCTAGAAGACGATGTGCAACCGCTAGTTTTTGAGTAATGGTAAGATATTTTTGAATAAGTACTAGCGTCTTAATCGCATTCGCTCTTTTTTCTAACGCTAAGCATTCGGGTAAAAGTTTTTCAAAGATATTCGCAGTGAGATCAGAATGGTTTCCAGAGGCATACATAAAAAACAACGCAGTTGCATAGATTCTTCCCGTTTCAGAAATTCCAGAATTTTCTCTTACTAACTCAATTAAATGATTAATCCCTGTCGATCTAAAGTAATTTTGATGCGTAACCGCCACTTTTAGAATCGCTAATCCGATCCTTCTATTGGTTTCTTCACTATGATCCACCGCTTTTAGTGTCAGAATAAGTTTTTTAAAATAAAAATCAATATCCCTTTCTGTGAGCGCTGAAATCGCATCTCCCAGTTTATCTATCACTTTGGAATCAAAATCAGCGTGATATTGCGCTTTGCTGTCCGTAAATCTTAGTAGGTTAAAAAGCGCCTCTATATATGTTATTTTTTCATCCCGCGAAAGATATTTTGAAAAAATGGAAAACAGTTTAAAAAGCGAAAAATAATAACCGTCTGTGTATGTGAACTTAGGTTTTTCTAAAATAGTTAGGAATTTTTTAATTTCAGGAAGCTTAAAATCAGAGGGTAAATATTTTTCTAATAACGCAAGCGTTTCAACAATATTATCGCCATCTCTACCTGTTAGTGAAATTTTCAATAAACTTTCAAAAAAATATTCTATAAACACTTTTTTTGGCGCTGGATCTAGAAATTCATAATAGCGAGCCAGTATTAAGATTAGTTTTTCGCCATTCCAGGGAAAATTATTCTTGCGGCATTCATTAAAAACCTGAAATACCAGATTAGAAAAATCTTTTTGTATTGCTTGAAAATTGCCATGTTCGAGTGCACTATCGCATAACATTTTTAGGATTACATAAGGACTCAGGTGCGGTAATCTTAAAAGCTTGAATAAAATTCCTGATGAGTGGATAGTAAGTGATTTTTGGCGAAGCAACAAATCCTCAGGTGTACCACGACATTCAATCATGGCGACTATTTGATTGGGTTCTGAGGCTATATGTTCAGCGATATTCTTACCGTCTGTACTGCGAAGTGCTGATAAAATTTCTCCCGCATCGTTCGTGGGCAGAAAGCTTAGAATTTCTCCCAGCGTGCTTGAGTTAAGTAACGGTTTTACTTCTTTTTCTTCTTCTTTCGTATTTTCTTTGCTCATGACGATTAATGACCCACAGTGGCTTAGGATTATGACACTTTTAGATTAAGTAAAGGTTAAACAGATTCGGGTAACTTCTCAAAAACCCGGGGGGAAACTAGACACGTCATATATGTACCCCGCCCCGCGCTTTTGAGAAGTTACTGCTTCGGATCAAATGCATCTCTAACGCTATCTGCAAAAATATTCGCTGCTAATACTAAGAAAAACATCAAAACGAGTGCTGCGCATAAGGGCCACCAAACGACAGGGTCACGCGCTAATTCTAATCGCGAGGTATTAATCATATTTCCCCAGCTGGGGGTTGTTGGGTCAACGCCTACGCCCACATAAGCCAGCACCGCTTCTGCTAATACTAATCCGCTAAAATCAAGCACTAACGTGATAATCACAATATGCATAACATTGGGTAATACATGGCGAAGAATAATGGAAAGTTTTGATGCGCCCATTGTAATGGACGCCGTGACAAAATCTTGTTCACGTAATTTCAAGGTTTCCGCGCGCAAATAACGACACAATCCGGCCCATCCAGTGATACCCAAAATAGCGCATAGGGCTAATAGCCTTGTATCTGCGCGATCTGCATTGGTGGGAAAAGTGTTGGGGTGGTTGGTAATAATGACTTCAATCATTAAGACCGCAGCCGCAATTAATAATACACCGGGGATTGCGCTTAAGGTGGTGTAAAGATATTGAATAACATCATCTACGATTCCGCCAAAATAACCGGCAATCAATCCAAAAAATAATGCAAAAGGAAGCGTGAAGAGCGTCGTCAGTGTGCCAATCAGCAACCCTGTGCGTACACTCTTTAAAGTTTGGTAAAACATATCTTGACCAATTTGATTGGTCCCGAATACATGATAATGCTGCGCTAAAAAAGTAGTTGTTATCATTAACATCCACAGAATACCCGCTGTAATTAACCCAGTTTTCCAGGCAATCAGTGATGTTGATTTTTTGAAAAAATAAATCATCACAGCGGCAAGTGGCGCAAAACTTATTATGCCAGTGAGTGCTCCTTTGACGATTAATGTTGAAATAGAAATAGTTTGTTCGCCATTAAAAAAAACAGAAAAAGGCGCTGAATAAGTTTTTTCATCATGTGAATTTAATGGTGTGATTAAAATATCCAATACACTGGTGAGCTGGGTGCCGTGTTGAAAATGGATGCAGTCGAGTAAGCCAATGACAGCATAGACGCTTAAAGTAACGGCCATCATTGTCGCTATTGAATTTCGAAATACTTTTTCCCAAGGTTTTGCGTAGTGGGGTTGTGCGCGAATATAAAAAAACGCCAGTATGCAGCCAGCAAAAAGGGTAAGTACTATTTTATCGCTTAATAAGAGATGCAGTATCACGCAACTACTCCAACTTCACTCTTGGGTCCACCAATACGTAAGAAATATCCGTTAGTATCAATCCTCCAATATAAAAAACTGTGCCTAAAAAAACCATGACGCGCACAATATTAAAATCCTGTTGGCCAATGGCATCGATCGTGTAACTGCCCAACCCAGGAATACTAAAAAACGATTCCATAATTAAACTACCCATAAATAGCGTGGGAATAATCACAACCACGCCCGTTAAAATAGGCAGCATGGCGTTTTTCAGAACGTGTTTAAATAACACAGTGAATTCGGATAACCCTTTTGCGCGAGCAGTTTTAACATAATCTTTGTGAATTTCTTCGATCATAATAGTGCGATACCACCGTGTACCAGCACCAATACCGCCGATCACACCAATCAATACGGGCAAAATTAAAAATTTGTAAGCATTCCAACCGGGGTTATAACCAGAGATTGGCACCAGTTTAAGTAATTTTGAAAATAAAAATTGCCCGCCGATAATATAAAACAAACCTGAAATTGACATCATTGCGACACATGTCATCATCGTTGTGCGGTCAAACATGCTTCCGCGAAATAAAGCAATCAGTAGAGCAAGTGTAATATTGACGGCAAGCCCAATCATTAGCGTTGGTACAGCAATGGCAAGACTGGGCCACATGCGTTGAAAAATATCGTGATTAATATTGCGACCTTGATCAGATTGCCCGAAACGAAATAAAAAAAGATCGGTGGATTTTATGTAAAAAAGTGTATCGGTAATTTTTTCGAATCCATTTTTATCGGCATTATAAAAAAGTGGTTTATCATATCCTTTTTCCATTTTCCATTGACGAATTTCATTGGCAGTAACATGTTTCTGTCCCAGTTGCATGCGCGCCATATCATCAGGCGTATTAACCATAAAAAATAAAACAAAGGTAATCACATTGACGCCAATAAGAATGGGAATGGTATATAGGATTCGTCGAAATAAATAGGCTATCATGAGTGATCCTCTGCTTTGTTTTTTAGATCACGCTTCACCGCAGGTTTATTTTCTCTTTGATAGTACATGAGGAATAAAGGTAAAAAAATAAGCGCCAAGATAATTAGCATCAATCCGATCGGCCATAACACAGGCTGATTCCACGCAGCTTGAAGTTGAGCTCGGAGAGAGGGATGTAAGTTTGCATATTTTAGTGTGTTATTTGCAACTGCATTCGGTTTTAATGGGTCCATCCACTGTTGTGTCAGTACAAATGAAATGGGATAAAAGCCAAAAGCGCAGGGGGTATCTTGTTGCAATAAACCAATCATCGATTGAATAATATTAAAACGCTCCAGGGTATTTGGCATATTTTTCATTTGATTGAATAAATGATCAAAGGTCGCGTTGCTGTAATTTGTCGCATTTTCCCCGCCAAATTTTACAATGCTGTTATTACTTGAAAATAAAAATAAGAAATTTTCTGGATCGGGGTAGTCTGCCACCCAACCTAAGGAGAATAACTGTGCTGAGCTCGTGCGTAATTTGTCTTGATAGCGATTGTAATCGGTTTGTCGAATCACCAAATCAATACCAAGTTTAGCAAACTGCTGACGCATCCAATTTAATTGCATGGCATCGTCAGGACTGCTGCCAGAAGCAATGTCATAATTTAACATTAACGGGTGATGGGTTTTTGGATTAATGCCATTGGGATAACCCGCCTCCGCCAATAATTTTTTTGCAATTTCTAAAGATTTACGCTGAGGTTGTTGTGTTTGGCTATTCCAATCAAACACGTAAGGATCAATATATTTTTTTCCTGCTTGATAACCAAAAATACCTGGCGGGATAGGACCCTGCGCAGGTATACCACGATCATTCATAAATAAATGAATGTAAGTTTCGTAGGAGATAGCAATAGCGATGGCTTGTCGTAATTTTTGATGTTTATTGTCATTTCCTCCCACTACATCATCTAGCATATTAAATCCAAGGTAGTAGATTGTAGGAACTACTTCCGTTTGCAAGCGCACACCCTTTTTTTGCATGATGGATGTGAGTGTTGGGTGACCTTGTTTATCTAGTTGAATTACTTCGTTAAAATTATCGTTACTGATACCTGAGTTATCATAATAACCTTGTAAAAATTTATTCCAGCGAGGAATATTTTCTTTCTCAAGATCGAAGACGGCCTTGTCGATAAAGGGCATTAATTTTTCAGCAAGATTTTTATTATCAACAGTATGGAATTTTTCCCCGCGAAAATTAGGGTTTTTTGCCAATACCATTTCGTCATTAGGATTATTTTCTGATAAAAAATAAGGACCGGTTCCAATGGGGTACCAATCCAGCGTGATATTGTATCTTTTAAATTGTGGTGTTGCGTAAAATTGATCTGCTTCCCAAGGAATTGGGGCAAAAAAAGGCATGGCTAACCAATAATTAAATTGCGGATATTCGCCATTGAGTTTAATTTGATATTGATATCGATTTAATACCGTGACGCCTGATAAAGTATATCGCCGCAAATCTAAAAACGGATGACTGATGCCTGATGATCGTTGTTTTAAGTAGTCTTTTTCCAATATTTTTTCAAGATCTGAAAGACCAACGATATATTGACTCATAATACCGAAAATGGGCGAATGCACCGTTGGGCTCGCTAGTCGTTTTATTTCATACGCATAATCTTCAGCAATTAATTCTCGGGAGCCGGTCTTTTTTAAGTCGCTAAGCTGTCTTGCCGCTAAAATATTTTCCAAAGAATTTTTTGCAAAAGCAGGGTGGGGTTGATAATAAATACCTGGTTTCAGTGTAAGCGTGTAAATCGTATAAAGCACTTTTCCATTTTTCTTTACAGTTTTGATGACGGGCATTTGTGTCAGTGTCAGGGGTTCAAGCGCGTAAGGACGCGCAAAAAATTGATATTGTAAAGGGGGCTCATAAATTTGCGCAATAATCCCAGAAGCATCAGTGGTGTAAGCGCGGGCGGGATCTAACGTTTTTGGTGGGCTTTGAAATGTGCTGTATAAAGTATTTTGAATCGGATTGCCATCGTGAGGATTATTCCATTGACTGAATGCAGACACGCAAAAAAACATTTGCGTACAGACCAGAAAAGCGTTAAATATAATTTTCTTCATAATGAATTAGGTAGTGATCAGTATTCGTATTGTAACAGGTTTGCTCGATAACGTATTGATCAGATAGAGCGCAAAAAGGTGTGTGATATGGCGTCTGGAATTGACTTTGATCGTTATTTTTTCTTGGTGCCTATCATTGCACTTTGCTCCTCCTTTGCTGTGCTAGGATTGTTTTATTATCTTTACTTGTGTTGGCGCGAGAGAAATTTGAATCAGGCAAACGGAAGGGAGAGCACGCTTCACATTGGGCGTCATGAAGCGCATGCGGCGAATCGCCAGGCTGTAGCCCAATTGATTGTAGGTGTCTTTCCTAGAATACGCGACGAGATTCCACCTGCGCCTCGGCGAAATCCCCCTGGTGCAAACACCACTAGCGGTTTTCCTTAGATCATTCGTGTGAATAAACCCCACCCAAAACACCTTGTTTTCGCGCACCGGTAACACTCGCTAAATTACCCGCTTTTTGTTCTAGTGTTTGCTTCGCTAACCAAGCAAAGGTTGCTGCTTCAATCCAGGTGGGCGCAATGCCGATGGTGTCAGTAGTTGCGATATCATGTTGAGGGCAATGTGTGCGTAATTTTTCTATTAAATACGTATTGTAGGCGCCCCCTCCGCAGATAAAAATCCTATCCCGTGTTACATCACGTAATTTATGTTGCTGTGTAATATTTTTAATAGCAATCGCAATAGATTGTGCTGTGAGTTCTGTGAGTGTGTGCTGTATGTTTTCAGCAGTGTCACCTTTGTGAATAAAATTTTCCAACCAGCGTAAATTAAAATACTCCCTTCCTGTGCTCTTAGGGTGGGGTTTTTGAAAATAAGGGTCCGCTAATAACGCGCCCAGTAAATTGTCATTGCATTTTCCATTTTTTGCCCATGCACCGTCTTGATCGTAGGATTTTCCCGTATGTTTTTCACACCATAAATCCAGCAGCGTATTTCCAGGCCCGGTATCAAAGCCAATAACTGTTTTTTCAGTATCGGCAGGAATTAGTGTGAGATTGGCAATACCACCAATATTCAATATCCATTGATCATAAGCTTGACGCGGAAACAAATAAGCATGAAATGCTGGCGCTAGGGGCGCGCCTTGCCCGCCTAATGCCATATCTTTTCTGCGAAAATCCGCAATAGTGGTGATGCCTGTTTGTGTTGCAATGATATTAGGGTCACCAATTTGCAGCGTAAAAGGAAATTCCCCTGTAGGAGCATGAAAAATAGTTTGACCAGGGCTGCCGATCGCAGCAATTTTTTCTGCGGAAATATTTGCTTTAGCTAATAGCTGCATTACCGCATCAGCAAATAATTTTCCGAGTGCAACATCTGTTTCCCCTAAAAGCTGCAGGGAAATATTTTTTTCCTGCAATAAAGTATTTAAATTAACTTTGATTTTTTTAGTGATGGGAATTGTCAGTGTACCAATTAATTTTATTGAGGGCGTAAAGGAAGCAATCACCGCATCGACGGCATCCATGCTGGTGCCGGACATCAATCCAATAAATAATGTTTTTTGAATCATCGTTTGCTCGGTGATGAGGTTAGCTTTGTTTGCGCCAACGCGATTCCCTTTTTCTCGCCCGATTCTTGAAGCAACTTCATTTCATTAAATAATTCGTTTTCTTGGCTAAGAAATTGATGGCGGTATTTTTGGGCAATGGGAGTGGTATGTGGAAATTGCACTTTGAGCGGATCAATCGGTTTTCCGTTTTTGTAGAGTGAAAAATGAAGGTGTGGACCTGTCGACCATCCTGTGGATCCTACGTAACCAATTACTTGCCCTTTTTTAACCACTTGATGCGCATGCAGTCCCTTTGAAAATTTTTCAAGATGCCCATAGAGTGCTTTGTAAGTATTGCCGTACTTAACCATGATAGCGTTTCCATAACCACCAAATCGTTTACAAAAGACCACAATGCCATCGCCAATGGCTTTGACAGGCGTTCCGCGCGGCGCATCTAAATCGACACCCAAATGTGGGTGCGTGAAGTGTTTAACAGGATCGAGTCGACTATAACTAAAACGAGAGCCCACTCGATGATAATTCACTGGAGTTTTTAAAAACGGAGATTGCGCGCTTTTTCCATCCGCACTGTAGTAGCCAGTTTTGTGATCGGGTGAAGTGAATTTCACAATGCGCACATTTTTATCTTCATCATTGGTAATTTCAGCGGCGACGAGATCACTGTTTCGTGCTTTCTGATCACCCACAAGATATTCGTGATACAGGATATTAATCCGATCACCAGGATGAATTTGCGTAAGACCGCTGGTGAGCATCTCGCTGAGTTGATGTTGGAGTGGTTTAGATAATCCCGTCGCTTTCACCGTTTGCGCAACATTTTTTTTCGCGGTGGTGGTGTTTAGTTTCGCTGTTTTAGTAATAGGTTTTTTTATTATTCTGGTTTCAAACTCATTTCCTGATTGATACACCTCCAAAAAGTTCTCCACGTCAATTTCATAACTCAGTGATAGAAATTTATTATCTACTGTTGTTGTAATGATTAGCGTGTTGCCAATTTTCAAGTGATCTAAGTAATGTTCTGCTTTCGGAGTTTTTAGTAGGTTCAGCCATAATGAGTTGGGTAACCCCGCAGCATTAAACAGGGTGGCTAGCGTATCACCTGATTGAATGGTGGTGGTTTGTGCTTTTGTTTTTGTAGGTGTAGGTGCTTGCGGCAGTTCATCGCTTTTCTGCGGGATGATGCTTTCTTGTGGCACAACTTGACTGATTTTCGAATTGTTTTGATAGACGTAGCTGATAATAGCAGCGACAATAAACACGGCTGCAGCGAAAATAAGATATCGTGAATGAAGCGCGCGGCGGGGAGCTCGCGTTGGTTGCTTATAGTCCATTGTTTTGACAGTCTCCCGCGCGGTAGAGTTACAACCTTAGCGAGCCAAATTCATACGGTCAACTTTTATTTATGGGAGATGAGCCTATGTCCGTGAAGAAAAAGGAAATTGTGGCGCAATTGACACAAGGCGTGAGCGAGGTGATTGGTGAGGAAAGTTTGATAGAAAATGTCAATGGCGGAAAAATAATGCGTGTAAAGTTAGGAGTCGATCCTACTTCGCCTGATCTTCACCTGGGACATACCGTCGTAATCAACAAGTTGCGGCAATTTCAAAACCTCGGTCATCAAATTTTATTTTTAATTGGTGATTTTACCGCCATGATTGGCGATCCTTCAGGTCGCAATGTTACGCGAAAACCGCTTTCATCGGATGAAATTGTTGTAAACGCTAAAACTTATACCGATCAAGTGTTCAAAATTCTGGACCGTGAAAAAACAACCGTGATGTTTAATTCTCATTGGATGGGAAAAAAATCCGCGGCAGATTTGATTCGTCTGTCATCGCTTTATACGGTGGCGCGGATTTTAGAGCGCGATGATTTTTCAAAGCGTTTTTCTGAAAATCAACCCATCGCAGTACATGAATTTTTATATCCTTTGGTGCAGGGATATGATTCCGTTGAAATGAAAGCGGATGTTGAGTTGGGTGGTACCGATCAAAAATTTAATTTATTAGTGGGGCGTGAATTGCAAAAACATTTTCAACAAAAGCCGCAGATTGTGATGACGATGCCAATTTTGGAAGGTCTGGATGGCGTGCAGAAAATGTCAAAATCATTAGGAAATTATATTGGGATTACTGATAAACCGGATGATATGTTCGGAAAGATCATGTCGATTTCAGATGAGTTGATGTGGCGGTATTTTGAGTTATTAAGTTTTCGAACAGATTTGAATGCGCTGCGTTTATCGGTGCGTGAAGGTAAAAATCCGCGGGATGTAAAATTTGAATTAGGAATGGAGTTGGTGGCGCGTTTTCATGGCGAGGCTGCAGCAAAAGCTGCAAAAGAGAATTTTATTTCACGCTTCCAGCAAAACATTTTGCCAGAAAATTTGGAATTAATGACGGTTAATGGCCCAATTAGCATCACGCACTTATTAAAACAAGTTGGATTAGTATCGAGTACTTCTGATGCAACGCGCATGATTCAAGCGGGCGCTGTGAAAATTGATGGCGAGCGTGTTTCAGAGCAAAAATTAACGATTTCATCCGGTGTACATGTGTATCAAGTTGGTAAACGTAAAATGGCGAAGATTCTGGTGCGATAACTTTTTGAAAGTTCCCCTTGCCAATTAGAAAAAATCCACGTATCTTCCCGTTCCATTCTCGTTGATACTTAATTGCAACAACTGGTTGACAATAAAGAGGATCTGCGTAGAATAATTTTCCTTCCCGAATGGGATCAGCTCTTTAACAATTTGAACATCAAAAATAGTATCTGCGTAAGACGTTGTGTAAATGACGTTTTGCTGTAGATCAAGCAGTTTGCGTGAGTCTTTTAGTCAATACAAATTGAGAATTTGTTTTTAATGCTTTAAGCGAAAGCTTGAGCGAAATTGATAAAGCTTGGACGTAAGTCCGAGCAAGTAACTTTGTGACATTTTATAGTCACGCCAAGATTAAACTTAAGAGTTTGATCCTGGCTCAGATTGAACGCTAACGGCATGCTTAACACATGCAAGTCGAACGGCAGCATGACTGTAGCAATACAGTTGATGGCGAGTGGCGGACGGGTGAGTAATGTATAGGAATCTGCCTTGTAGCGGGGGATAACCTGGGGAAACTCGGGCTAATACCGCATAATCTCTACGGAGCAAAGTGGGGGACCGTAAGGCCCCACACTACAAGATGAGCCTATATTGGATTAGCTAGTTGGTAGGGTAAAGGCCTACCAAGGCAACGATCCATAGCTGGTCTGAGAGGATGATC
>Ga0155583_142_pt1 | contig 16065 bp, 12 predicted proteins | sample RifCSPhighO2_12_FD_107240 | JGI IMG/M metagenome (GOLD analysis project Ga0155583, IMG submission 107240) | Gammaproteobacteria bacterium RIFCSPHIGHO2_12_FULL_38_14 | reverse complement strand
ATCGCATGCAACTCAATCAATTAGAGCGTTTTTATCAACACCAACAGGCAAAACAATGGATGCAACGCGGTGTTACCATTATGGATATCAATCGCATTGATATTCGGGGTGATGTGAGTATCGCGCAAGATGTCATGCTCGATGTTAATGTTCTCTTAGAAGGAAATGTCAGCATAGGTGAAGGATGCACCATCGGCCCAAATACGATTATTAAAAATACTACTTTGAGTAAACACGTTGAAATCCAAGCCAATTGTGTTATTGAAGGCGCAAACATTGCGGACCATTGCATCATTGGACCCTTCGCACGTATTCGGCCAGGCACAATTCTTTCTGAAGGTGTTCATGTCGGTAATTTTGTTGAAGTCAAAAATAGCCAAGTGGGTCAATCCAGCAAAATGAATCATTTGAGTTATATAGGCGATAGCACGATCGGCGCACGAGTGAATATAGGTGCAGGCACCATTACTTGCAATTACGATGGCGCCAATAAACATCAAACCATTATTGGTGATGATGTGCATATTGGGTCAGACACCCAACTAGTGGCGCCGGTAACGATTGGTGAAGGTGCAACGATAGGTGCTGGGTCTACAGTCACTAAAGATGCGCCAGCACAGGAACTGACGCTCACACATACCCTGAAACAACGTTCTGCGAAATGGAAAAGACCTCAAAAAAAACAATCTATTAAGGCTTAATTGGGAAGGTGTGCTCGAGGCTTTGACGAAAATTGAGAACCCATCGATTTTTTATTCTCTCTCACCCTGTTTTAAATCTTTCGTGATTTTCATAGGCACTAATCCAACTTTTAATTCATATCCAATGGCAGATGCAAATTTAATAAGTGTTAATAACGAAGGAAAATTTTTTATATCATCCCCAGCTTCCAAACGTGATATAGCTGGTTTTTTAGTATGCATAATTTCTGCCACATCATCCTGCGTCATTTTTCGTTTGATTCTTGCTTTTTTTAATTTCATAGCAAGATCTATTTGTACTTTGTATGCTTCATATAATGCTCGCGTCTCTGGATCAGCGAGCGCTTTTTTACGCAATTTGTCATGTACAGATACTGGTTTATACGGCATATCGTTTTACCTCTCTCATTCGTTTTATAGCTAAATCCAATTCCTTTTTGGGTGTTACTTCCGTTTTTTTAACAAAGACATGCAATATAACAATGGTGTTATTAGATATTGTACAAAAAAATCCCCTTGCAATACCTGCTTGTCCTTTAGCACGTATTTCAAAAAGACCCTTGCCCATTGCTTTAGTAAAAGGCATGCCTAAATTAGGCCCTTCTTCAAGCATCGTATCAATGATCGTCAAGTATTTTGCTTTAATACTTTTTCAAGGTTATCTACCTCGCTCACAACGGATTGATTATAATAAGTAATTTTCCATTTCATCGAATAAACACCTAATCTTGCTAAGGAATAAGTTAACAAAATTGTTAACTTATTTCAAGTTAGTGCTATCTCTAAACCCTGCTAGGATTTTACACAGTTTGCGGGCTATAATACCCCTCTTTCTAACCCCTTGAAGAAGGACGATATCCTATGTGCGGCATCGTGGGGGCAGTCACCAAACGCCCTATTGCAAAATTCTTAATTGATGGCTTAAAAAAGCTAGAATATCGCGGTTATGATTCAGCGGGCATTGCTATCATTAACGATGCAGCATTACAGCGCGTAAGAGTGGCTGGAAAAGTCCATGAACTTGAAGTTGCCTGTCAAGATATGCTCCTTCAAGCCACAACCGGCATCGCACATACTCGTTGGGCAACACATGGTGCGCCATCCGAACACAATGCTCATCCTTTTATTTCTCATGATCAATTTGCATTGGTCCATAATGGCATCATTGAAAATCATGCTGTGTTGCGTCAAAAACTCTTAAATGCTGGTTATACCTTTCTATCTGAAACCGATACTGAAACAGCTGTTCATCTCATTCATTATCATTTTGTACAAACCCATGATTTTTTACTGGCTGTGCGTCTTGCCGTCAATGAGTTAAAAGGCGCTTATGCAATTGCCATTATGTCAACCGCTGATCCGCATCGCATTATTGGTGTGCGTCAAGGTGCACCCCTTGTAGTTGGCCTTGGACAAGATGAAAATTTTTTAGCCTCTGATCCACTTGCGTTACTCTCAGCGACACAGCAATTTATTTATTTAGAAGAAGATGATATTGCTGATATTCATCTCGATACGATTCATATTTATAACAAATCAGGTGAAGAGGTCCATCGAGAACAGCATCATTTATCTATCAATCCTGATACGGCTGAGCGCGGTGAACACCGTCATTTTATGAAAAAAGAAATCATGGAACAACCGAGCGCACTTTCTTTATGTTTAGAAGGTCGTATTACTTCAACAAACGTATTGCCAGCCATTTTTGGTCATCAAGCTGATGCCATTTTTCCATTGGTTGAACATGTGCAATTGATCGCTTGTGGAACCAGTTATCATGCGGCAATGATTGCTCGTTATTGGATTGAAGCGCTTGCAAATATTCCTTGTTCGGTAGAAATTGCAAGTGAATTCCGCTATCGAGAGATCGCGCAATTTAACAATAGTTTATTTGTAACCCTTTCACAATCCGGTGAAACAGCAGATACATTGGCTGCACTGCGTCTTGCAAAAAAAATGAAATATTTAAGTACACTCACGATTTGCAATGCGCCTGAAAGCACAATGATGCGTGAATCAGCATTGACGTTTTTAATTCGTGCGGGCCTTGAAATTGGGGTGGCTTCTACAAAAGCATTTGTTGCACAATTAGCTGCGCTTCTTTTACTTGCACTCACCTTAAGACAAAAAAATAATGCTGATTCACAATTAGCGCTTACGCTGATTAAATCATTACAACATTTGCCTCAGTTAACTCGCGAAGTTTTAGAAAAAGATGCGGATATTACGCAGTGGGCAAAATTATTTACAGATAAACAACATGCTATCTTCATGGGTCGTGGTTTGCTTTATCCCATCGCGCTTGAAGGTGCATTGAAAATGAAAGAAATTTCATACATTCATGCAGAAGGATATCCCGCCGGAGAATTAAAACATGGGCCGCTTGCATTAGTTGATAAATCCATGCCAGTCATTGCAACTTTACCGCATGATGCATTATTTGAAAAAAATGTATCAAATTTACAAGAAGTGCGTACGCGTGGCGGTCAACTCTTTATTTTAACCGATGAACCGGACATCTTCTTGCAAGAAGCTTTTTCTGGCGCTCATTTAATTACGATGCCAAAAGCACATTCTTTGCTGACACCCATTTTGTATACCATTCCACTGCAATTACTTGCCTATCATGTTGCTGTATTAAAAGGCACTGATGTTGATCAACCGCGTAATTTAGCAAAATCAGTTACCGTGGAATAAGCAAAACCTCTGTACATGAAAAAAAATTTAAACTATTTCAAATAGGGGCTGATGACAGCTTCATTGAATTATCAACACGCCCTATTTATTTAATTTCTTCGTTGAGCTTATTACTGATTGAGTTTTTAATTCTTCATGAAGGGTTTTTAATGTGTCAGCAAAGAATTGGATAATATTATCAGAAGGATACTGTTTTTTTTCAGAAAGGCTTGATAATTCTCTTGTTTTATAAACCTCGTCTATTTGTTGGGATAATACTAAAAATTTTTGATTTAATTCACTCAATGGCTGTTGGTCTTTTTTATTGGCAAATAATCTTGATGAATGGGAAAAATGATTCATTTCTTCTTTCAATTCAGTCAGCTTTTGATGACATTGATAACGAATATCGTGTAGCTTTACTAGGTTAACCACATCAGCATGTCCCATGACTGTGGCTATTTCGATTAGGGTAAGGGAAATGGTTGGTTCTGATCTGTTTTGCCATTTTTTTTGAATAAATTGCTCTACGATGGATTTTTCCACCTGTTTTTGTTCGGCAGCTTTTATTAATGAACCTATATTTGTTTTGAATATCGAACTAGGATCTGCACCCTGATTAAGCAATAATTGAAGAACATCAGCATGACCATTTTGTGCTGCAACATAAAGCGGTGTTAAACCACTATTAATTTTTTCATCCACCTTGGCGTGATGTGCAATTAATTCTTTAACAACCTCAAGATGACCATTCTGGGCAGCAATATAAAGTGGTGTTGCGCCATTAATAGTTTTTTCATCAGCCCTGGCGCCGTGCGCAATTAATTCTTTCACAACTTCAAGATAACCATTCTGGGCGGCAATAAAAAGTGGTGTTGCACCATTACTAATTTTGCTATCCACTCTGGCGCCATGCGCAATTAATTCTTTCACAACAGTGGAATGACCATATTGTGCTGCAATAAAAATTGGTGTTACGCCATCTGTTATTATTTCATCTATCTTGGCACCATGCGTAATTAATTCTTTAACAACCTCAAGATGACCATTTTGTGCGGCAATAAAAATTGGTGCTGCGCCATTATTATTTTTTTCATCTGCCTTGGCGCCATATGAAATTAATCTCTTCACAACATGAAGATGGCCATTTTGTGCAGCAACGTAAAGTAGTGTTGCGCCATTAACTTTTTCATCTGCTTTAGCGCCATGTGCAATTAATTCTTCCATCACATCAAGATTGCCATTTTGTGCAGCAACATAAATCGGTGTCCCACCACTCTTGATTTTTTCACTCACATGAGCGCCCCGCTTAATTAATTCTTTCACAATATCAAGATGTCCTCTTTGTGCTGCAATAAAAAGCGGTGTTGCGCCATCATTAGTCTTTACATCTACCATGGCACCATGCGCAATTAACTCTAAAGCAACAGCAAGATGGCCATTTTGTGCAGCAACATAAAGCGGTGTTGAACCATTATCATTTTTTTCATTCACTTGAGCGCCATGCGCAATGAGTTCTTTTACTTTATCAACCTGTCCCCTTTGTGCGGCAATAAAAAGCCACGAATGTCCAAAACAATCTTTCCAACGTGCTCTTTCATCAGTGACTGTTTGACTCTCTATCCAACTCTGTTGTTTTTTTATCGAATTTAATAATAATTTAAGCGATTCTTCATCAGATTTATTCGTGTAGATTTCAGCGAAGAAATTAATATTATTATCACAATGAAATGCTTGCGCTATTTTTTTTACTAATAAATTAATGTCAGAAAAATATTGTGTTGGTAATTGATTCGCGTTAATGAATATCCAGGGGTCACTTAAAAGAGGATCATAGCCAATGGTTATCGAGTGATTGCCATTGCCTAATATCAAAGCAATTGGTGAATTATTTTTTAATGCTGTTGAGAGTTGAGATAAGTTACGAGCAAGTGAGTCTAAATTATACATACCAGAAAAACTATCAATTAAAGAAATGCCGCCGGTCTCTTCAACTGTCTTTGGAGTTAAGAGTGGCGCGAATGCCTTGACGCTTTGTGACCCAGGCTTTGATGTTTCATCAAAATATTGCGGGTATAGATTCCCACTCTGATACAATTCAATCTCTTCAAAAAAAATGGGCACCTCTAATAAAAGCCGATCTTTTTTACTAAGTTTAGCTAGTTTTTTTTCAATTTCATTTTGCAACAAAGCATTATATAAAATTGATTTTTGACGCTTTTCCCATTCTTCATTTCTATTTTCTTCTTCTAACTTACCTTCATTAATGAGTTCTTGAAGTGTGTTTTTCAATGCAGTGAGTTTTTTTTGGATGGTCGGTTCATTGATTAATTCATTTATTTTTTCATCAATGATTTTTTGTTCTATTTGATGTAGGTGTTCTTTTACTTTTTTAACAATTGAAATTCGATCTTGTTTTAAAGAGTCGATGGTTTGCTTAAATTGCTCGATTTTAATATTTTCGATGGCTAATAGTCGTTGATCGAAAGTATTTAAATCTCGGGCGAGAATAGCAGACATTCCCGTACCTGCAACGCCTGTACAGATACCCTTTTCATTAAGACGACCTAGTTGTTTGCCACGAACAATGAGCGAGTTTTGAGAACCTCGAGGATTTGCCACAGTGACCTCGTCTTTATATCATATTGTTTTTATTGAATAAATTTCACTTTCTCCTTAACTACTTCAAGTAATAGTATAGCATAGGGGGATGATGGCAAATTTTTGAGCCACCAAATAAAAAGATGCGCGCTAAACGCTACGCGGCCTCGCAATAACGAGCGACTTTAATGCGACAACCCTGCAGAGTGACATTATTTTTGAGAACTAAGTTGTAGATTTCGAATGAATCTCGGCCCATGATAAATAAGGCCCGTATAAATTTGGAATAATTGCGCACCAGCAGCTTGCTTTTCTTTTACATCGATTTCACTCATGATACCGCCAGATGCAATAATGGGAATGTCATTATTCAAGTAAGATGCAAGAACTCGAATCACTTCCGTGCTTCGTTTACTTAATGGTTTTCCACTTAACCCGCCTGATTCATGCGCAAAAGGAGATTGCAAATTTTCTCGCGCAACGGTGGTATTCGTTGCAATCACCCCATCAATTTTTTGTTCTAACAATACAGCAGCAAGTGATGCAAGCGTTTCATTATTTAAATCTGGCGAAATTTTTACAACTAGTGGAACATATTTTGTTGTTTCAGACTCTTTTTTTTGTGCCGCTTTTAGAGCGGAAAGTAATGTGATGAGTGCATCACGCTCGTGCAAATCTCGTAAATTTTCAGTGTTCGGTGATGAAATGTTGATGGTAATATAACTTGCATATTGACACAAATGATGAAAACAAAATAGATAATCATCAATCGCATGCGTCATGGGTGTCTCTTTATTTTTGCCAATATTAATTCCTAACACGCCTTTAAATCGTATTTTTTCTAATTGTTTTGCAACGTACAACACCCCCTTGCTATTAAATCCCATGCGATTAATGAGTGCTTCATCTTCAACGAGACGAAACAATCTCGGTTTTGGATTACCTATTTGCGGCTTGGGTGTAACCGTTCCCACTTCTATAAAACCAAAACCAAGCTTTGATAGTGCATCAACATACTCGGCATTTTTATCTAAACCCGCAGCAAGCCCAATAGAATTTGAAAATGGAAGGCCCATCACTGATTTCGGTAATGAAATTTCTCTAAAGAAAAATGACAAGCAGTTCATTCGATCAAGCAGTTTCATGCCGCCTAAAGTGAACGCATGTGCTCGCTCAGGATCAAGTTTAAAAAGCAATTTTCTGATGATTGAATACATAAACTAAGCCATCAAAAAACTTGCGATTAATATTTTTGTCCCTGCTTCTTTAAATCGCACTCTCACTTTTGCTTGCTCCCCATCGCCTTCAATCTCTAAAACCACACCTTCGCCAAAAATACGATGCGTTACGGTTTGCCCGATTCGGAAAGGACTATCTGGTTCAGCATAAAAAGTATTTGTGTGAGATACTTTGGAAACTTTCGTACGAAATCGTATTTGATCAATGAATTCTTCAGGAATTTCATGTAAAAATCGAGAAGGGCGGTGATAAGTTTCCTTTCCATGCAAACGTCTCACTTCTGCATAAGTCATAAATAATTTACGCATGGCGCGCGTAATACCGACATAACACAATCTGCGTTCTTCTTCTAATGCAAGTGGATCATGCATTGATAAATAATGTGGGAATAATTCTTCTTCGCATCCTGCTAAAAATACCACTGGAAATTCTAAACCTTTTGCTGCATGCAAGGTCATCAATTGAATACTGTCATCGTAGGCTGATGCTTGCTCACTGCCTGATTCCAAGGCTGCATAGGCTAAAAACGAGGCAAGCGGTGGAAGATCTTCAGATGCCCCTTCTTGCATAAACTGATGAGCGGCATTCACTAATTCTTCTAAATTTTCAACGCGTGTGATGCCTTTTTCACCTTTTTCTTTTCGATAATGATTCATTAAATCACTTTTATTCAACATCCATTCAATTTGTTGATGAAGCGGTAATGCAGCTGTATCGACATCTATTTCTTGAATTAAATCCACAAAAGCTTGTAATGCATGTTCTGTGCGTGCTGAAAAAAAATGTTCGTTGAGTAAATGAATCAACGCTTGCCATAAGGTTACGCCAAGATTTTTTGCAGATTCTCGAATCGCTTGAACGGTGCGATCACCAATACCGCGCGTGGGTGTATTGATGATTCGTTCAAGTGCAGTATCATCGGAACGATTCATGAGTAATCGTAAATAAGCGAGCGCATCTTTGATTTCCGCACGATCAAAATAACGTAAGCCACCGTACACACGATAAGGAATTCCTGCGCACATTAAAGCTTCTTCAAGTACGCGTGATTGCGCATTGGAACGATAAAGCACGGCGATTTCTGAAAATTTATAATCTTGTTTCAATTCACGAATTCGGCTTGTAATAAAATAAGCTTCATCTGTTTCATTGAATCCTGCATAAATGGTAATGGGATCACCCTCTCTGCCATCTGTCCATAAATTTTTGCCTAAACGCCCACTATTTTGTGCAATCAATGCATTTGCTGCTTTTAAAATGGTGCCCGTCGAACGGTAATTTTGCTCGAGTCTCGTCAGTGTTGCCTCTGGAAAATCTTTTGAAAAACGCTGAATGTTTTCAATACGCGCACCACGCCAGCCATAAATAGATTGATCATCATCTCCAACGATCATGAGGGTTGTTTGGTCTCCTGCCAAAAGCTTGAGCCATGCGTATTGAATGGCATTGGTATCTTGAAATTCATCAACTAAAATTGCACGAAATTTTTCTTGATAATGGTGACGTAATGCAGTATTGTTCTGCAGCAATTGAAATGTTTTTAATAGCAGATCTGCAAAATCAATCACCCCCGCCCGCTGACATGCTTCTTGATACGTTTGATAAATTCGCAAATAAGTTTGATCATGCGCCTGCCTCAAAACGACTTGATTCGGCATCAATCCTTCTTCTTTCTGCGAATTAATAAACCATTGAGCGGATTTAGCTTGAAATTTATCTTCATCTAATCCCAATGCTTGAATCACGCGACGAACCATGCGGAATTGATCATCTGCATCAAGAATTTGAAATGAAGCAGGGAGATGTGCTTCTTCAACATGGGCACGAAGTAAGCGATGCGATAGGCCATGGAAAGTCCCGATCCACATTGTTTTTGCTGAAACACCGAGTAATGTTTCAACGCGTGTACGCATTTCAGCAGCAGCTTTATTGGTGAAGGTCACCGCAAGAACATGGGCCGGTGAAAGATGAGCTTCTTGGATAAGATAAACAATCCGGTGTGTCAAAACCCGTGTTTTGCCGCTCCCTGCACCTGCTAAGACGAGTTGATGTCTTAAGGGAGAAGCGACAACAGCTTGCTGTTCGCGATTTAATGAATTTAGTATCATGTTTTCCCGTTGCTCCAACATTAGGTCCCTATTATGCCTACACCTTACCAAAAAGCGTATTTTCTTTTAAGTGCTGCAAATGTTAAACAATTGCCGCAAGATGTTGGCATTGAAATTGCTATTGTCGGCCGATCAAACACTGGCAAATCTAGCATTATTAACCGTTTGACGCATAACAAAAAATTAGCAAGAGTGAGTAAAACGCCAGGACGTACTCAATTACTGAATGTATTTATGCTCGATCCTTTGCATAGGTTGATTGACTTACCCGGCTATGGTTATGCTAAAGTTCCTCCCGCCATGAAAAAACAATGGCAAACCCTCATTGAAACTTATCTCCGCACACGCAACTCGCTAAAAGGACTCATTTTAGTCATGGATATTCGCCATCCTTTTAAACCTCAAGATAAAGTGTTAATTGATTTTTGTGAACATAATCAATTGCCTCTTCACATATTATTGAATAAGGCCGATCAACTCAGCAAACAAGAAATAAAAAATACCCTAGAAAATACAAAAGTAGTTTTGACGTCTTATTCCACTTCTGTTACTTTCGAATGTTTCTCTGCTTTAAAAGGAGTGGGTATTGAAGCCTTACAGGCTCATCTTGATCAATGGTACGGTTGGTAAAATAAAATGGAATTAAAAACTTAACTAATGCTGATTAATGTCCAAGCAAGATCAGAAAAATAAATAGAAATAGAGGTTATATTCATCATGATACAACAAACAAACGATTCTTTTGAAAATCAAGGCCCTGTTATCCCTGCGGAGCAATCACTCCCTGAAATCACCTTACGCGTCATCATCTTAGGTGCAGTTTTGACAATCATCTTAGCTGCAGCAAATGCTTTCTTGGGGTTGAAAGTCGGTATGACTGTTTCTGCTTCTATTCCTGCTGCTGTAATCTCTATGGGCATCTTACGGTTTTTCCGAAATTCCAATGTATTAGAAAATACCATGGTGCAAATCATGGCTTCTGTGGGCGAAGCTCTAACCGCAGGTATTGCATTTATTACCCCAGCACTTATTATTTTGCACGTTTGGGATAGCTTCAGATATTGGGAAACCGTTGCGGTCAGCTTAATCGGCGGAATCTTTGGCGTACTGTTCACAATCCCCATCCGAAGAGCACTGCTCAATGATAAAACCCTAAGGTACCCCGAGGGCGTTGCCATTGGAAACGTCTTACGTGCAAGTGTCAGCAAAGGTAAAGATGATTTCAAATCACTGACTGTAGGCGGTTTGGTTGGCGGCACCATTGCTTTATTTCAAAGTGGTTTTCAAATTTTAACGGACAGTTTTCAATATTGGGTCGAAGGGGGCGGGACCATATTTGGATTTGGCTTAGGGCTATCACCAGCACTTATTGCTGCAGGCTATATCGTCGGTGTCAATGTATCGATCAGCATATTCGTAGGCATTTTACTGGGATGGATTGCGGGCGTCCCTGTTTTGACTTGGGCCTATGGCATTCCGCAGGCAGATACTGTCACTGATATGGCGATCACCATTTGGCGCTCTCACATCCGTTATATCGGTATAGGCACCATGTTTTTAGGGAGCATGTGGACCTTGGTGACACTAGTTAAACCGATTTTCCATAGTATTTCTGCTTCCTTTGAAGCCCTTGCACAAGCAAAATTAAGCGGTGGAAAATCAACCCTGCGTACTGAACACGATATCCCCATCAATATCGTTTTTTGGGCTTCACTCATCCTCTTAATTCCAACTTACCTTATTATTTCTTATACCATTATTCCTGCGGATAGCGGCTTATCTTTTGGTTTAAAGCATTTTCTGGCGGGCTTTTCTTCTATTTATATCTTAATTGCAGGTTTTGTATTTTGCTCCGTCACTGCTTATTTTGCTGGATTAATTGGCTCAAGCAATAGCCCCATTTCAGGCATGCAAGTTTCTTCTTTAATTATTCTTTGTTTGATCTTTTTAGCTATTTTAGGAACAAATGCTGCCCATGATATGGTTGGTATCGTGATTGCCATTGGCAGTACCGTCATCATGAGTGCTGGTTTTGCAATTTCAAATGACACCATGCAAGATTTAAAAGTAGGGCAAATTATTGGTGCAACACCTTGGAAACAACAAGTCATGTTAGTACTGGGTGTGGTCATCGCATCTTTTGTCATTCCACCCATTTTACAATTACTTTATTCCGCTTATGGTATTGGTGGTGCGTTTCCACGTCCTAATATGGATCCTTCGCAAATGCTTGCTGCCCCTCAAGCAGGGATGATGGCAACCGTTGCAAAGGGGATTTTCAGCCATCAAATAGAATGGAGTATGCTTGCCGTTGGCGCAGTGATTGCTGTTATTTGCATCATATTGGATGAAGTATTAAAAGCACAGTTTGGAACACGATTACCCGTTCTTGCGGTGGGTATTGGGATTTATTTACCACTTGATGCAACAGTCCCTGTTGTGATTGGTGGGCTTTTAACATACCTCGTTCAACGAAAATTAAATCGTACTTATCATCGTGGAGAAGTTGAAGCAGAAGTTAAAGTCAACTTACACCGTCACCGCGGCTTACTACTTGCTTGTGGTCTTGTGGCTGGGGCCTCACTCATGGGTGTTATTTTAGCTGTTCCTTTTGCTATTGAACAAAGCACCGATGCTTTAAAATTAATGCCTGATCATCTCCATTACTTAGCTGGGCCACTTAGTATTCTTGTGACCTTTTTCTTTTGTGCATGGATATATCGCTTTGTGATGAAGAAGGTGTAACCAGACCCTGGAATCATGTTAAAATATTTTTCTATCTCTCTAATGTTGGCTAATCTTAAGTATGGATTACTTAGAAAACCGTACATTCGATGAAATTCAAATTGGCGATGAAGCTTGCCTTTCTCGCACTTTAACAGAAAAAGACATACAAGTTTTTGCGATCATGTCTGGTGACATTAATCCTGCCCATGTTGATGCTGAGTATGCGCAAAGTGATATGTTCCATAAAATCATTGGTCATGGGATGTGGGGTGGTGCACTTATTTCTACGGTGCTTGGCACACAATTACCAGGCCCTGGAACCATTTACGTTAATCAAAGTATTCGTTTTAAAAAACCAGTTGCAGTAGGCGATACTTTAACAGTTAATGTTAAAGCCATCGAAAAAAATCCTGAAAAAAAACGCGTGATTTTTTCTTGTGAATGCCGAAATCAAAAAGATGAAATCGTCATGGAAGGTCAAGCAGAAGTGATTGCGCCGATAAAAAAAATTCGCAGACCTAAAGCAATACTACCTGAAATCAGTTTACGACGTGCGCATTCTCTTTTTCATCCTTACATAGAACAAGCAAAAAAATTAGGTGCTTTAAAAACAGCAGCTATCCACCCGGTAAGAGAAAAAATTATTGAAGCACTTGTTGATGCCTATGAAGAAAAATTAATTGATCCCATTTTAATTGGCCCCAAAGAACGCATATTGCACGCAGCACAACTTGCGCAAATCAATATTGATCATTTTGAAATAATTCATGTCGAAAATAGCCAAGCTGCCATTCATAAAGCAATTCAAATGGCACGAGAAAATGAAGTCGGTATGATTGTAAGAGGTGGGGTAACACGTGAAGATTTATTGCGCGCCGTGCAAAAAGTTGATAAAGGTTTAATGACAGATGGCAGTTTAAGCCATACTGCAGTCCTTGATGTACCGACTTATCATAAAGCACTCATTTTAACAGACACCCTCATCAACATTGATCCTCATCTCGATGTAAAACGCTCAATCACTCAAAATGCGATTGATTTTGCGATCTCCCTTGGCATTCAATCACCAAAAATTGCTATTCTCGCGGGTGTTGACATGGTGAACCCCAGCATGCGTTCAACGGTGGATGCAGCAGCGCTTTGCAAAATGGCTGAACGTGGACAAATTCAAGGCGGCATTGTTGATGGGCCTCTTACCTTTGACAATGTCATTTCTGCTGAAGTTGCAAAAGCAAAGGGAATACATTCACCTGTGATTGGCGATGCTGATATTTTAGTTGTGCCAAACGTAGAAACGGGCCACATTTTAGTGAAGCAATTAGAATATTTAGCTGAATCGCGTAATGCAGGTGTGGTGATTGGCGGACGTGTACCTCTACTGATGAGCCATATCAGTGATATACACTTAAGTACAGCATCCTGTGCGCTTGCCATTTTGTACAGCCATTACCAACATGAAAAACAGGAGTCGCTGTAATTTTTTGAGAACATTTATAAAAGGACTTATTTATGCATTCTTCTTTCGACCAAACCAATAATTGGTATACCTTGTGGATGCAACAAAGCAAAGTTTTTTTTGAAACAGCTGATCAATATTTTAAAAATAGCTTTGAAAAAGACGGCGGTTTTGATCCTAAACAACATCTTGAACAAATTCATGCTTGGCTTGAAACTTTAAAACGGCAATGGGAAATTCATTGCTATGCTGAAAAACAAAAAATGTATTGGGACACAATATTAAAATTATACAATGAAACGAGCGAACTCATGATCAATGAGTGGATTAGACGCTCGAAAGATGAAAACCCCATACAATCTACACGTGATTTGTATGAACTATGGCTTGCTTGCTGCACGGAAACCTATCAAAAAGCGATGAACTCCAAAGATTTTCAATCCGTATTTGGTGATTGGATGAACGCTGCAATAAACTTTTGGGTGAAAGCATAAGACATGCAAAATGATATTTTATTTCTTGAACAACTTAATAAAGGTTGGTGTACGCTTCAACAAATGAAGCAACTTGAATATCATTATCATCCAAGACAATGTGTATTCGAATGCGGAAATGTGAAGCTTTATCGTTATTCAGCGCATAAAAAATCAAAAAATAATGTACCGCTACTTTTAGTTTACGCAACCATTAATAGACCAGAAATTTTAGAACTACAACAATCTCAATCATTGATTGGTGGCTTGTTAGAAAAAAACATCGATGTTTATCTGTTAGATTGGGGTTACAGAAACAACAATGAAAAACAATTTTCGCTTTCAGATTATATTATTCAGCACCTTCATCCATGCATTAATTACATTCAAAAAAAATCAACTCAAGAGAAAATTAATTTGCTTGGCGTTTGCCAGGGTGGGGTGATTTCATTATGTTATACCAATTTATTTCAAGAAAACATTAATCGCCTTATTCTTATTTCAACACCAATTGATTTTCATACAAAAAACAATAAAATTACCAAATTAGTTCATCAATTAAATACTAACTTGTTTCAAAACATAAACGTTCCAGGGCATTTTATTACTTATTTTTTTATTTCATTACGGCTTTTTGAATTATCATTTAAAAAATATTTAAATTTTATCGATCATCTTGATGATCAAGAAAAAACCTTACAATTTTTGCAAGTTGAAAAATGGCTGCATGATGCACCAGACCAATCAGGGCTTGCACTGTCGGAATTTATCAGGGATTTTTATCAAGAAAATAAATTAATTAAAAATGAAATTATGATCGCGGGTCAGTCAATCGATTTAAAATCATTTCGTTTACCCATTCTTAATATCGTTGCAACAGATGACGAAATTGTCCCAGCAAGTGCATCACGCGCACTTAAAAAATATATCGATAAACAATACTACCATGAGCGCTCGTTTCCGAGCGGCCACATTGGTATTTATATCAGCAATAAAGTAGGAAGCCGATTATCAAAAAGTATAGTGCGGTGGTTAAATTGTTAAAAGCGCTAGGAAGAACTCAAATTTTCTTTTATTTGAATCACTTAGAGTATTTAAAATGGAAGAAAATGATCACCTGCTCAGCTAGGAGCCTTCGCGGAGTTTACTCTGGTGAGGACTTAGGATGACAAGCGTGTGGAGATACTATACTTTAATAATAAGCTCATGTTCATGGAGAACGAGAAATGAAACGGATTTGCTTTTGGATCAATGTAATCATCACGATCACATTCGCACCATTATCATTTGCTTTTAATTTAAGTTTTTTAAATAATTCTCCTATCGCTTATTTTACCCAGGAAGATTTTCGTATCATGGAAACTTCCGCTTTAAAAACATTAAACAGTGGTAAAGATAATCAAAAAATTACTTGGAAAAATCCAAAAACAAAATCATGGGGATATGCGATTGCATCAAATACAACAATACAGGATGGCAGAACCTGCAGAAATTTAACCATTTATAATAATGCAAATGGAATCACTGACAAATCAGATTATAATTTTTGTAAATTTGGAAAAGATTGGCGAGTCGTTATTAACCAACGTTAACGGCATAAGGAGGATTCATGCGTAAATTATTTTTTTTATTAGTCGTTCTTTCTTTAAATTTCATCTCACCTTATTCTTATGCAGAAGAAGCGCAAACTCATTTTGCATTAAGCACAACTGCATTTCTTGATAAAGGTATTTTACCGGTACTTTATACCTGCGATGGTAAAGATATCTCCCCACAATTAGAGTGGATAAACGTACCCGCAAATACGAAAACGTTTGCTTTGATTTTTTCAGATATTGATCCACCAGATGGTACTTTTTATCATTGGGTCGTGTTTAATATTCCCGTTAGTACCACAAGTTTTGATCAAGGGATAGAAAAATTACCTTCTGGAAGTGTTGCGGGCATCAATGATTTTAAAAATTTAAAATATAATGGGCCATGTCCACCAAAAGGATCTGCGCATACTTATGTTTTTACGTTGTATGCCTTAGATACAAAATTGACCTTAAAAGAAGGTGCTAATGCAAAATCTGTGCTTGATG
>Ga0155583_108_pt1 | contig 16252 bp, 15 predicted proteins | sample RifCSPhighO2_12_FD_107240 | JGI IMG/M metagenome (GOLD analysis project Ga0155583, IMG submission 107240) | Gammaproteobacteria bacterium RIFCSPHIGHO2_12_FULL_38_14 | reverse complement strand
TCAATAGCAGGCCCCATTAAATGGCGCAGACCAGGAATGGGTTGAGTATGGTTATACAGTAATTCAACTCCAGCAACATAATCGCTTTTATCTTCCAATAATGTTGCAATCGTATTCACATTTGCTTTTTGATAGGCGCCACTGGTGTTTTCTAAGGCATTTTCAAACATCATCAAAGGGAATAATATCCCCATCAATATCATCAGCGTTAAAATGACGGGCTTAGCATAATGAATACGAGTGTAATAAAGATGAAGGCCTAACAATATGGGAATAGCGCAAAATAAGAGATAAACACTTGGTAATTGAAGTAATACAAAAATAAAAATGAATGAAATAATATAAGCAAACAAAAATACAATACCAACATATTTTCCAATCATGTAATGAAAATCGATATCAGTTTTAAAAATATCAAATAACCAATCAAAAAATAAAGCATACAGCACAAAAAAAACAGGAAGTGTGACTTGCATGTAATAAGGAAAAACTTGCTTGTAAGGGATGAGGCAAAGCAAAATCACAGATGCATAAGTGATGATAAAACATTTTTTTTGTATATTTTGATGTGGAGCAGCGACCATGATGCTCATTAATGTAAGTGGCCAAAGTAAAAACAATAAAGGATTATATAAAACAATCACACTCCAAAATAATATTCTTGCACTTTCATACCAATCCAGGTGATACATCGCGCTTGCTTCGTAGAACATGCTATGAAATACAGTTTTTGAATCTGATAAAAATGACCAAAAAATAATATATAATGCAATGGTAAAGACGATGGTTAAATTAAATTTGATGATGTGAATCAATAATTTTTTGTTTGATTGAAATAGAATCCAATGCACACTTAAGGCAGCATTACTTGCTAAAATATACCAAAGAACTTTTTGCGAGCTCATGAATCCAAGGCCCAAAAGTAAACCGGCCAATAAAAATCGATTTTCTAATAACAACAAAAATGAAAATAAACAAAACCAATAAGCAATTAAATCAACGCGAATATTACTTGAATAGGAAATAGTGGTTTCTGCAAATACTAATAAGGTAAGACTCAGTAATATGGCGCGATCAGAAAAAAATCGCCTCATCCAACAGGCAGAAAGAAAAAGGATACAAGCATTCCAAATCGTGATGATGTTTTTTGTAAAGAGCAACATCTTAATGCCTGGATAAGAAACAAGCATAGGGATGAGGAGAAAATAATATCCAAGAACTGTTTTATAAGGGGGAAAATCACGGTAAGGCAACATGGTTTTGAATCGATAAACCGCGTGTGCAAACCAAAATTCATCGACAGAAAGCGTCGTGTATTGATTAAAAATAAAAACCATGCCGGTATAAGCAGTACAAAGCCCGAGTAAAATAAGCAAAAAATAGGGCTGTTTTAGGGCATGGTCTCTCATCATGATGGCTCTTCCGGAATTCCCGTGGTTAGGCTCATTCTTAGAGGCGAGTAAAGCGCAGCGAGGCGGAGCCGAGCGAGCCATCGCCGGCAAGAATGAGCCTAACCACGGGAATTCCGGAAGAGCCATCATTATTTGTAAACCTTGTATAATATGATCTTATTTTATACACTATGACCTCATTAATCATCAGTGTATAACAATTAATAACACCATGAATATCTATCCTGTTTATCTTGATTATGCGGCGAGTACGCCGCTTGATTCGCGCGTCAAAAACAAAATGCTAGACGTGATGAATGCGGCCCATTTATATGCTAATCCATCTTCTTTGCATATTTATGGGCAGAAAGCAAAAGCTTTAATTGATACTGCGCGTCTGCAAATTGCATCCTATGTTGGTGCTGAAGCCTCTGAAATTATTTTTACATCTGGCGCAACAGAATCCATCAATCTTGCAATAAAAGGTGTAGCTTCCCTTTTAAAACGCAAAGGTCATCACATTATTACAGTTAAAACAGAACATAAAGCCGTGCTTGATACTTGTCAGCATTTAGAAAAAATAGGGTATCGTGTGACTTATCTCACGCCGCATCCCACGGGGCGCATTGATCTTGATGAACTCCTTCATGCCTTTTCTCAAGAGACCATACTCGTTTCTGTGATGCAGGTGAATAATGAAACAGGTGTTATACAAGATCTTGATGCCATTGCTGAGGCGACATCCTCACGTTCTATTTTGCTTCATGTTGATGCTGCACAAAGCATAGGAAAATGCAAACTGGATGTTTCGCGTACACCAATCGATTTAATTTCTTTTTCATCACACAAAGTTTATGGGCCAAAAGGCATTGGCGCACTTTATTTACGTAAAAAACCGCGTGTGCGGGTAGAGCCACTATTGCATGGTGGGGGCCATGAATTAGGTATGCGTTCGGGGACACTTGCAACGCATCAAATTGTGGGAATGGGTGAGGCATTTCAAATTGCGCAACAAGATTTTGAATCTGATGTTTTGCACATTCAGCAATTACATGACAAATTCTTGCAAGCACTTCGAATGATTCGATCGATTCAAATCACCGGTGATTTGCAACATAAAGTGCCGCATATTTTAAATATACGATTTGAAGGTTTACTGGCTGATGCATTACTGAATGAACTCTCTGATGTTATGGCGGTTTCAACAGGATCTGCTTGTCAAACAAAAGAAATGTCGAGTTCGCATGTTTTGCGTGCAATGGGTCTATCAACGGAACAAATAAAAAGCGCGATTCGTTTTTCATTTGGACGATTGACCACGCAAGATGACATTTCATTTGTTATCGATAAGATGATAAAAATTTTCACGCGAAAGTCATAATATATTTAAAATCAATACATTATTCATTGATTAAGTGGTTTATAATGAAGGAATAGGGTAAGTAAAAGGAGGTTGTTATGCCAGTCAAAAAATTGAAGGATTTTCTGGACCAACATCAAATTAAATACCTTTCACTTTCGCATTCTCCTGCGTTTACCTCCCAAGAAATTGCAGCAGCCGCTCATGTTTCAGGCAAACAATTAGCAAAAACCGTCATAATTAAAACTGATGGACAATTCGCAATGGTCGTTTTACCCGCAAAAGACCAAGTCAATTTTGCTAAATTGAAAGCAGCAACAGGGTTGAAAGAGCTTGATCTTGCAACCGAGAGCGAGTTTAAAAATCAATTTCCGGGATGTGAGGTTGGAGCCATGCCGCCTTTTGGGAATTTGTATAATATGCCGGTTTATGTTTCAAGTGAGCTCAGTAGAGAAGATCATATTTTGTTTAATGCCGGCACACATGCGGAGTTAATCCAGCTTAACTATACAGATTATGAACGTTTAGCAAAGCCAAAGGTGATTGATTTGTGATTTGAAGTTCTATACCTGACGAATCTCCTCAGGGCGAACGGATCTTGAAGGGAATAGATTTATTTATCGTTTTCTTGCCAAAGCAATTTCTTGCTCACGTGTTTTTTTAGCTACACGATCGAGTATGCTATTTACAAATTTGAAACCTTCAACCGAACCAAATTTTTTTGTCAATTCTAAAGCTTCATTAATAATCACGCGATAAGGAACATCGGGTCGTTTTAGTAATTCATAAATTGCAATTCTCAGTACAGCGAGTTCGACAGGATCAATCTCAGTTAAGCTTCGACCTAAATAGGGTTGCATTTCTTGGTCGAGTTCGTGGGCGTGTTTAGGGACGCCATGAAGTAATTCTTTAAAATAAGCAAGATCTAATTTTTTATCGATATGATAATTTAAAAATTCATGTTCAATATCGCTAATTGAAGTGTTTGCAATTTGCCACTGATACATCGCTTGTACTGCATAGCGTCTTGCATTATGTCTTGCAACTGGATTGATTGTATTATTTTCTTGCATGATTTGATTTATTCTTTGTCCGTTTAGCATGACGTGTTAGTTTACTGATTTCTCTACGAAATTCATCTATATCTTGAAAGCACCGATAAACGGACGCAAAACGGACGTAAGCAACTTGATCGAGTTGGTGTAATTCTTCCATGACCCATTCACCGATTTGTGAAGAGGGGATTTCACGTACGCCACTTGTCATGGCTTTTCTTATAATACGTGCGATTGCAAATTCAACTTGTTCAACACCGACAGGCCTTTTTTCTAAAGCACGTAAAATGCCTGCTCGAAGTTTATCCTCACTAAAAGGAACACGCTGGCCACCTCTTTTAATGATGCGAGGAAGCGATAATTCAGCGGTTTCATAGGTGGTGAAACGTTCCTTACACTTTGTGCATTCGCGTCGTCTACGCGTTTGATTGCTTTCATGAATCAGGCGCGAATCAATGACTTTAGTATCTTCTGCAAAGCAGAATGGACAGTGCATGAGAGCGTGCTCGTATAATCATGTGCTTGGCCAAAGTTTATATGAATTAGAGCGTGTTGACAATTCACTAGCAACGCATTGATTTTACTCATGTCTCGGTGGGTTCCACCTTAGCTTGGTTTACCCCGGCAGAAAAATAAGGGAAGACTATCGCAAGCTTGTGGCTTTTAGCGGGAATGACTGGCGCTGCATTACTTCTGCCGTTCTATCATCTTGCTCGTCAGTGCACGAAGCAAATGAGCTTTATTGCCCAAATAATTAATAGTTTCTAATGCTTCCAAGTAAAGTGCTTGCACTTTTTCTTTTGCTTGATCTATACCATGTAAATGAGGATAAGTGATTTTATTATTTTTAACGTCTATACCTTGTTGCTTACCCAATTGAGCCGTTTCTGCTTCTATATCTAAAATGTCATCCTGGATTTGAAAAGCAAGTCCAATACAATCACCAAAGCGCTTTAAAGCTTGTTGATTGCATTCATCACGGTCAGATGAAGCGTGCCAGCCCAATTCAATGCTTGCAGAAAAAAGTGCACCCGTTTTTAGCCGGTAAATATCGAGTAATAACTCTGTTGAAAGTGTGCGATCATTCATGGTGGTGATATCAAGTGCTTGGCCCGCTGCCATACCAAAAGGCCCGCATGCTTTACTGAGTGTTTGCATGATTTTGACGCGTTGTTCAGGGGATAAACCAGCTGGATGAGCAGCAATAATTTGCATGACAAGGGTGTGGAGAGCATCGCCTGTTAATACTGCCATGCCTTCCCCATAAATTTTATGACAAGTGGCTTTGCCGCGTCTTAAGTCAGCATTATCCATGCAAGGTAAATCATCGTGAATTAAGGAATAAGTATGGATGAGTTCAACTGCAGCAGCAGGAACATCTAAGTGTTCCCAAGGAGTATGGAAGATAGCCCCTGTTGCATAAACCAACATGGGACGAATATGTTTGCCGCCATTGAATAGGGTATATTCCATGCTTGATTTCAATTCAGCGGATAAAATATTACTCAGATAACAAGTAAATATTTTTTCTAGACGATCGTTACAAAGATGAAACAGATCACCTAGCGTCAATTCATTGGTCATGCTCATTGTTTTGAGCGCTTGCGTCATTCTCTTCTTCTCCATAAGTCAAAAGCTCTTCCTGATTATTGTTTTGTACGAGAATTTGTACTTTTTGTTCAGCTTTTTCAAGGATTTTTTGGCAATGTTTGATTAAGGTAATACCGCGTTCAAAATGATCAAGTGATTGCTCAAGGGTCAACTTGCCGTGTTCCATTTTATCAATGAGACCGGTTATTTCAGCAAGGGACAATTCAAGATCAGGTAATTTAACTGGTTTTTTGGTCACAACAATAGCTCCATCATTCTCTCGAAAGGTAACGTATATTTAACCGAGATACAATATCAAAGTTTCTCTGTACATGACAAAAATTTTTGTCATGTACAGAGAATTTTATTGTCCTTGCGCAAGACTAAAGCCTAATTGTCCATCAAAAGTATATAGATTTTCAGTTTTAATCACATCAAGACCGATATCATTTAATTTTGAAAGTAATTCAATGATATCAGTGTGTGAAATCGCTTTTAATTGTTGTAAATCTTTTGTTGATTGAAAGCGGCAGCAACAATGATTGATATCAGGCGCATCAATTGTATGATTAGGCCATATTTTTAAACCACGGCTGGTAATCACCGTAAGCAGTAATTGTTTTGATATGTTGGTCAATTTTTCTGCTAAATCTTTCATTGGCAACTGTTGTGAATTGTCTATAAAAACATCGACACCAACTAATTCTTTTTTGCTGTGTTTTACTTCTCCACCGTAACATTCAATTTTTGCATAAGCGCCGGGTTGATAATGTGCCGGTTTAAATTGAGTCGGTTGTTGTCCAAGGCGCTCAATGACAGCTTTTGTGAATTGTTTTGTACCCACTTTGATTTTGCTATATTGAGCTGAATAAATATCCGCGGTGTGTATGCCATCTTCTATTGTTTTTAACCATGCATTTTCAACGAGCGTTGCAGTATCAGGTTGGTTAATATGAACAAGCATTTGAATGGCGGCATGTAAAAGGCCTGATGGATTTGCAATATCTAATCCAGCAATGTCGGGTGCTGAACCATGTACTGCTTCAAACATAGCCATTTGGTTCCCAATATTTGAAGAGCCCGCAAGACCGACTGACCCGACTACTTGTGCTGCCACATCTGAAATAATATCACCGTATAAATTCAATGTGACCAGAACATCAAATTGTTGTGGACGAGTTGCAATGAGTGCAGTGCCAATATCAACAATTAAGTGCTCATGTTCAATCTCTGGGTAAGCGACTGCAATTTCATTAAAAATACGATGAAATAAACCATCCGTCATTTTCATGATGTTATCTTTCGAAAGGCACGTCACTTTTTTGCGATTAAACTTACGTGCATATTCAAACGCATACTCGACGATACGCTCACAGCCTTGACGGGTAATGAGTTTTAAACATTGATAAGCATCTTGAGTTTGCCTATGCTCAATGCCGGTGTAAGTGTCTTCTTCATTTTCGCGAATGATCACAAGATTGACATCAGGGTAGTGTGTTGCAACAAATGGCGCATAAGAAATACAAGGGCGAACATTTGCAAAAAGGCCTAAGGTTTTACGCAAAGTGACATTCAGGCTTTTATACCCACCACCCTGTGGTGTGGTGATGGGGCTTTTGAGTAAAATTTTGGTGCGTTTTAATGATGTCCATGCAGCATCGGGTATGCCGGAAGTGTTTCCTTCAAGATAGGCTTTTTGACCCACCGTAATGATATCAGGATCAATTTCAGCTCTTGCAGCTTCAAGGATCGCCATGACAGCTTGCATGATTTCTGGGCCTATACCATCACCGTAAGCGACGGTGATCGGTGTTTTGATTGGCATGGTTTATGTACCTTTATTTTAAAAAAATCGAGACAGTTTAATAAACAGTCTCTAACAATCCAGCAACTATTTTTTCCATTTTCATGGAGCGTGATCCTTTTACTAAGATCGTAATTTGCTGGCTTAAAAATGGTTTTAATGCATGAATTAATTTTGCATGTTCATTAAAGTGATATGCGCCTTCGCCAAATTGTTCTGCGGAATGAAGGCTTAATTCACCATAAGTAAAAAGAAAATCTATACCAGATTTTCGGATATTTTCACCCGCGAGTTGATGTAACTGATTGGCTTCTTGTCCTAATTCTTTCATATCACCCAGGACAAGAATTTTTTTGCCAGAAAAAGTGCTTAAGGTATCGACTGCTGCTTGTAATGAAAAAGGATTCGCATTGTAAGTATCATCAATAATAACTGCACCATTTTGCAGTGTGTGTAATTCCAGACGACCTTTGGCAGGCAAAATAGATTCCAACCCTTTTTTGATCGTTTCGAGATTAATGCCAATTGCAAGTGTTGCAGCAGCGGCAGCTAGCATGTTTTGTACATTGTGTTTTCCAAGTAAAGGAAGGTTAATCGGAATATTGCCTTTCGTCGTTTGCAGAGTAAGTTTTTGAATTGTCGTCGTCGCGTGAACAATTGCACGAACATGCGCTTCTTCATGAATACCGAATGTGATGCATGGACGTCCTTTTGCAGAAGCTAGCCAAAATGAAAAAAATGGATCGTCACGATTAAGAACGCAGGTTCCTTTTAAAGAAAGGCCTGAAAAAATTTCTGCTTTAGCACGTGCAGCACCTGCAACATCGCCAACGCCTTCAAGATGAGCGGCAGCTGCATTCGTGATTACCGCAACAGAGGGTTGTGCAAGTTTGGATAGATATTCAATTTCACCAAAATGATTCATCCCCATTTCAAGAACTGCATAATGATGTTCATGAGAGAGTTTGGCAAGTGTGAGTGGTAAGCCTAAATGGTTATTCAGCGTTCCAATTGTAGAAAGTACTTCTTGTTGCTTGCCATTTCTTGCTGCAAGCAATATTGCTGCAATCATGTTTTTAAGTGTGGTTTTGCCATTACTGCCGGTCACAGCAATAATAGGGAGAGAAAATTGTTTTCGCCAAGCACTTGTCAATTGGCCAAGAGCAAGGACGGTATCAGGAACAACGAGTTGTGGTAAAGATGATGAAGTTTCTTGCATGACCACTGCTGCCGCTGCACCTTTTTGATAAGCATCTTCTATAAAATGATGACCATCGTTTTGTATGCCCTTTAATGCAATAAAAAGATTGCCAGGCTGTAAGGAGCGGGTATCGATACTGATGCCTTGAAAAGAAGTTTGTGAATGAAGAGGTATTTCTTCAGCCTGTAGTATAGGGGCAGCTTGTGTTAAATTCATTTGAATCATGCAGCAATCCTTCTTTCCAAATTTGTGTGTATCATATCATTATCAGGAGAGTAGATAAATGACGCTTCTTTACACAGATATTGCCATTATCTCTCATCCAGATTGTGTTTTACATGACGCGGGGCAAGATCACCCTGAGCGTCCGGAACGTTTTCGGGTTGTTGAAGCCGCGCTTAAGCACTATCCCTTCCGATCAACCGTTCAGTTTTCTGAAGCGCCACTCGTCCAAGAAAGTTCACTTTTGCTAGCGCATAGCGAATATTATGTTGACTGGATCAAAGCTATCGCACCGCTTAAAGGCATGGTCAGTATTGATGCCGATACTTGGATGAATCCCTTCACATTGAATGCCGCTTTACGTGCAGCAGGTGCTTTAGTTTTAGCTGTAGATTTAGTGATAAAAGGCGAAACGCGTGTGGTGTTTTGCAATGTTCGCCCACCGGGACATCATGCAGAACGGGATAAGGCAATGGGTTTTTGTATTTTTAATAATGTAGCGGTGGGCGTCATGCATGCCATCAATACTTATCATTTAGAAAGAATTGCCATTGTTGATTTTGATGTCCATCATGGCAATGGCACGCAACATATTTTCCAAAACGATAATCGTGTATTGTATTGCTCTAGTTTTGAGCATCCATTTTACCCAGGCTATGATCCTGCTTTAGACCGTCCACATCTTTTAAGTGTGCCGCTTCAAGCAGGCACAACGAGTGATCTGTTTCGTCAAAAAGTGGCGGCTGCCTGGTTTGATAAAATCCGTACCTTTAAACCACAACTTATTTTTCTCTCAAGCGGCTTTGATGCGCATCGTGATGATCCACTGGCAGATATCAATTTAACAAAAGCAGATTATGTCTGGCTGACAACAGAAATTGCGCAAATAGCCAAGCAATGTTGCGATGGTAAAATGATTTCAGCATTAGAAGGTGGATATAATTTAGCGGTGTTACGTGAATGTGTGCCAGCGCATGTTGATGCAATGGTGGGCGATAGTGGTTTCGAACCACTGACCCCTACCGTGTGAAGGTAGTGCTCTCCCACTGAGCTAATCGCCCTGATTTAGAGCGGCCATTGTAAGAAGGTGCGTGGCAAAGGTCAATTATTTCACGTAACAATGATGCATATATCGAATCAGGACTAATGCAACGGCTGCGACAGGTAAAGCAACCAAGACACCAAAAAATCCGAATAAAGTCCCACCTGCTAAAATAGCAAAAATAACGGCAACTGGGTGAAGACCAATGCGATCGCCAACCAAATAAGGTGTTAAGAGAACAGTATCTAGCAACTGTCCAATACCAATCACCACAAAAACCCAAAATAATACCGATGAATAGCCAAATTGAATGAATGCAGTAACCGGTGCAACAATTAAAATAAAGATTGTGCCAAGATAGGGAACAAGGCTTAACAAGCCGCCAATAATCCCAATTAAAAGACCCATACTTAAGCCTGTTAGTGTTAAGCCAACGCCATAGATGATGGATAAACTTAGCATCACTAAAAGTTGTCCGCGGAAAAATGCACTTAATACTTCATCGCATTCTTTTGCAAGCTTCACTACAGTAGAGCGGGTAGATTGAGGAAGTAAATGTTTGATCCCTTGCAGGAGTTTATCCCAATCTCTTAATAAGTAAAAAGTAACGACTGGAATCAAGATAATATTAATTAACCAGGTTACGAATGTGTAACCAGAATGTAGCACAGTGCTTAACACTGCACTGATGAACCATCCAGCCTTGGATAAAGTGCTTGTAAAATTTTGTTTGATGGTTTCAACATTTATGATGTCACTAAATCTTAATAAGATATTTTTTTGAACGAATTTGACGATATCCGGAAGGATATTAATAAATTGCAAGATTTGATCTTGAATGATGGGAAAGAGTAAGAAAATAATCAAGAATAAAAGCCCAAAGAAAAAAGTAAAGACTATGGTTACACTGAATAGATGATTCACGTGCCATTTTTCTAAACGTTTTACTAAAGGGTTTGCAAGATATGCAAAAAGTGCGCCCAGTAAAAAAGGCGATAACATGGGAGCAAGCGCATAAAGTAAATAAATAACAACGACTGATAAAAAAATCAAAATCAATTGATTGGCAATTTGTTGCATAATATAAACATTCCTTGATTAATGATATTATTCTACTCCCATTTTAATGAGGAAAGACAATGGTTCGTACAAGATTTGCGCCAAGCCCCACTGGATATTTACACATTGGGGGTGCCCGTACAGCGTTATATTGCTATCTTTATGCTAAAAAAACGAATGGGACATTTATCTTACGTATTGAAGATACGGACCTTGAACGTTCTACGAAAGAATCGGTACAAGCTATTTTAGACGGCCTTGCTTGGTTGCGTTTAAGCTATGATGAAGGGCCTATTTATCAAACACAGCGTTTCGACCGTTACCGTGAAGTAGTCCAACAATTGTTAGATGAAGGCAAAGCTTACCGCTGTTATTGTTCTAAAGAACGCCTAGCCGCCTTGCGCGATGAGCAAATGCAACAAAAAGAAAAGCCTCGTTATGATGGATTTTGTCGTGAAAAAAAAGAAAAACAAGAGGGTCCTTATGTCGTGCGGTTTAAAAATCCAACAACCGGGGTTATTCAATTCGATGATTTAATTCGAGGGACGGTCACATTTGCCAATGCTGAATTAGATGATTTAATTATTGCGCGTAGTGACGGCACCCCGACCTATAATTTTACTGTAGTCGTTGATGATTGGGATATGAACATTACGCATGTCATACGTGGGGATGATCATATTAATAATACGCCGCGCCAGATCAACATTTTACGTGCATTGGATGCATCTATCCCTTTATATGCACATGTTCCTATGATTTTGGGTGGTGATGGTAAACGTCTTTCAAAACGCCATGGTGCCGTGAGTGTATTGCAATATCGCGAAGATGGTTTCTTGCCTGAGGCACTCATCAATTATTTAGTGCGCTTAGGATGGTCGTATGGTGATCAAGAAATATTTTCATTAAAAGAGCTGATTCAATATTTTGATTTGCATGATGTGAATCGAGCGGCTGCAGCATTTAATTTAGATAAATTATTGTGGCTTAATCAACATTATATGAAGACTGGTGATGCTTCTGATGTCGCAAAAGAATTAGCCTGGCACATGGATCGATTAGGGATTGATACGAAATCAGGGCCAGCACTTTCAGAAATTGTTAAGGTGCAATGCGATCGCACAAAAACCTTGCGTGAAATGGCAGAACGTAGTCGATATTTTTATGAAGCGGTCAATGTAAATGATGCCATCATAGAACAAATTCCAGCTGATATTGTTCCAGCATTGACCGTTTTGCATAACCGTTTTGCAAAATCACCCGCCTGGTCGAAAGAATCTATACACGAAATTTTAGCAAGCACAGCAGAAATTCATGCCTTAAAACTGGGTAAATTAGCCCAGCCTTTGCGTGTGATCATGACGGGGGGAACGGTCTCACCACCTATTGATGTAACGCTTGCCCTCATGGGGAAGGAGCGGGTGGTTATGCAATTGGCGCAGGTATTGGATCGATTCGCTTAAGATTTTGTTAAGTATTTGTTTAAATTAAATTAATTTTCATTTTTTTCCATCAAATCTATTGACGAACACAACCCAAATCGATACTATAATTGTATAAGAAGTACACAATTATAAGACGAGGTTGCGCATGTTTCGCAAGAAAAAACCGGAAAATCAGAAGCCAGGAATAAGCTTTCCACTTTTTACAAAAGAAAAAGAAATCGGAAAGAAAAAATTTTTAGATGAATTGATGCGTGTGCTTTGTGATGAAGGGGCAATGCTTGCTGCAATAAATTATCGTACGTCAATTTGTAAAGGTGGAAACCTATATCGCGATTTTACTATCAATGAATTGGATAAAGCCTTAAGAGAGATCGACTTTGGTGAAGCTACAGATTACACCGCAGATATGGGGCGGGTTGGGGAACAGTTGCGCGAAATTGGATTTAGCACAAATGAACAGAGTCGAATTAAAAAATCAGTTTTGATACGATGCGAAGCAGCAGTATTTAGTGCGCAAGACGCAACAATGAAGTCACAAGATTCTATCACGCAGCAATCTTCTTTAGAGATACAGTATCATACACTTGCTAACGAGGAATCAGGCCTCACAAATAAGATACGAAAAGATAGAGCGGATTTTTTGCGCGACCTTTCGACATTAGCACATCCAAAATTATGGACGTATATTTATAAGCCGTTTAATTTCATAAGCAATGATTTCCTTAACGCAATGAAAGGACCGCTGAAAACATATACTGAAGTATTAATTGACACCTTAGAAAACAATAAAACATTAGATTACGACTTAAGACTTGAAATATTAAAGTTGGTGATACAACGCCATACAAAGCCTACCAAAATGGTATTAGATAAATATAATAAAATTAAAAATGATATTTACAGATCACATAATGATATTATTCTAATTTTAGAAACGATTGAAAATTTATTTTATGCAGAATTAAAAAATAAACATCATAAAGAATTATTACAAAAAAACCCTGAACTATCTGAAATAGAAGCATTATTTGATTCATTGGATGAAATTAACAAACGTAAATCAAAGCCTGATACCCAATTATTTAGTTTATTTAATAATATTATCGTTGAGCTCAAGCGTGTTTATAATAAATGTGAAGACGAAGACGAAATAAGTATTAAAAAATTACACAACTCTCTATTTTTATTCAGTAAAATTCTCTGTTCAGACTGGGTCGCTCCAAATGATTTTTATAAGCTATTGGATGAATTTTTTAAATCGAGTGAGTTTAATCGGAACATGAAGAAACTTAACGAAGAATTGTATAACGGTCTTTGTTTAATCAATCCAGGCTTAATGAAACAGTTTGATGAAATATCTAATGCGGGTGCTAAATTAAGCTATTCACAACATTTTAATATTTTTGAACCGAAAAAAATGTATGGTGATTTTATTGAGCAGCAGCCAATACCTAATGATACGAAGGGGAACCTAGGATTAGAGACTAAGAAAAAGAAACAGTAGAGAGAAGGAAACTATTTTTTATTTTTATGAGCGCGCTTTGGTATTATTTCACAATTGAATAAAACCACTACTACTGCTAAATCCAACACCGAAGGAAATAATTAACCCTTTTTTATTTCGTTCTTCTTTAAGGGCTTGATTGATCATAAATCCTACCGATACTGAAGAAAGATTACCAAAATTTTTTAAAATTCCATAAGAAAAACGGGCTTTTTCAGATTCAGTTTCAATATTTAACTTATGACATACACCATCTAATATTTTTTTGCTACCCGTGTGGATAAAGTATAAATCAGCCTGATCTAATGAGTGAAAAAATACAGATTGTTGTTTAAATAACAGGTCAAGGCCTTTTTTCGTATAAAACACACCGCGGCGTGGAACGTTAGCAGACATCATATAATGTGGATAATCTTTATAAGCAGGAATTAAAATGCCGCCTTCATCCATATGAATCACTTCTATGTCATTTTTTTCAACATTGGTTAAATGGGCAATCGGTCCTAATACAGGGTGTTGATCATTTACGCCAAGTAAAAATGCAATCGCACCATCTCCAAATAAAACACTTTCTATTGCGGTCATCGTATTGATCAGTTGGTTTGGAGAGTGAGGCATGTCTTTTAATTCACGCAAACCATAATAATTTTTTTCGTTTAGAGGAGGAATAAAACCGGTATGGCCTTCAGATGCGACGATAATGACATATTTATCTTTGTTATAATCATTTTTTTGGTTTAAATAGTATTGGGCTATTTCCACTGCTTTTAAAAGTACCGAACATCCTTGATCTTGCATATTCACAACATTCGTATGCGAGGGAATTAAATCTGATAAACTTCCAGCAATTTCATATCCTAAACACGGCAAATGGCGATTTGATGTATTTGTAATTGAAATCAATAAACCAATTCGCGATGGGTCAATAGCTGAAGAAGTAATACATTTTTTTATCGCTTGGATAGCAAGATCGGTAGTCGTTGATAGTAAGGTTCTATCAATTTTTCCAGCAAGATATTGAGGATAGTTTTGAATAATGGAATAACGCTCATCAACACCTAATTGGGTCAATGATAAGCGTAAATCTTCACTTATTTTTTCCCCAAGGGTGGATAAAATATCTTGTGTTGAAACAGGGTTGTCAGGGATTGCTGTCGCACTTGCGATAAGGTTGCATTCAGGATGAGTTCTTCTGTCCATTTGTTGCTCCTTACCCACTCATATTGCAGAAGGTCATATATTCAAATTATAACATATGGGTAGGGTAATCGTTGCCATATCCCCTCAGTCTATTTTTTAATTTTCTTGTCACCCCGAAAGTAGAACCATTCTTAATTTTAGTACATAATATGAGCTTACTTTGCCCACTATTAGAACACAACGAGGAAAAAATAATGCGCAATGCCATGTTTAAAATGCTTGAATCCTATGAATCTACACTGAAAGTAATGACAGATGTGCCACATTATAAACGCGTCGCACACCCTGTCTACAAGTGGTGGTTTGGTGGAGACAGATATCCCCTATTTTCTGTCCCAGCCACGTTTTTTGTCATGGATGCTCTATTTCATCAAGTGCCACTTAATCTTATAAGAATGCTTTTGAAAGGAGAAACACCATATTTTTCGATTACGTTTTCAATGTTGTGGGTCAGTTTAAGCATTCCAATTGCCCTCCATAAGCATTGGAAAAATAATGCTGGTGTTGAAAGTGAACGCTATGAGCGACTAGTCGCCCATCCATAACTTGTGCTTTTATAATGGTGCGGGCTCTACCTTGAATAAGGGGGCCTAATTTATCAACAGGTTAACCAAACCTATACGAATTTACCCTTTTTTAGAAAATTTTTTCACTACTTTAATAAGGACGCGGAACAATGAGAAACGTGCAAATGGGGTGCAGATTGATTTGTTTCTTAGTGATGCTGACTCTGATTATTGGTTGGCATAATTTTATCTCACCATTCCGATTGTCGTTCCAACAGAATCATATAAACAATTGGTCAATATTTTTAATTTTAGTAGGGTCATTATTTCTGATTCTTAATATAGCTTCTGCAGTAGGTCTTTACCTTGTAAGGAAATGGGGTTTTATTGTTACATACATTGCCATAATATTTTCAACAATCTTTTTTTCAACTAGCTATGTACCATTTATCAGTACATTCTTTCCGGTTCACGTGCGATATGTCGCACTTATTGCCATTAATTTAGCAGTACTATCGTATGTGTTTTATTTGGATGTTTTATTCAGAAAGAAAAGTAATGTTTGATATTATTTTTACCATTTAGATAATAAAGAATGGGATTTATTATGTTTCGAGAACTTCAGAGTTAAGCTTTCTTTTGTCAAATAAAAAGTTAATTTGGGGAACAGCAGCATTATTTACAATATTTCAGCTTTAATTATAATACGAAACAAATTTAACACCGCTTCTCATTTTCCAACTCTAGTAATTTTTTAATATGATTTGCCCCAATTTTGCGTCCCCAGGGGGATTCGAACCCCCGTTACCGCCGTGAAAGGGCGATGTCCTAGGCCTCTAGACGATGGGGACTGATTTTATATTGCCATTGGAG
>Ga0155583_140_pt1 | contig 16465 bp, 14 predicted proteins | sample RifCSPhighO2_12_FD_107240 | JGI IMG/M metagenome (GOLD analysis project Ga0155583, IMG submission 107240) | Gammaproteobacteria bacterium RIFCSPHIGHO2_12_FULL_38_14 | reverse complement strand
TGCACTCATCAAATACCTTTGCACATGCTGTGTCAATTGCAAAATATGTCATGAAAAGAAAGAATAATACGGTAAGCGTTCACTATCCCTTGCGGCAGGTCATTGGGTCACCAGAGGGAGGGTTGAACGCTTACCGTATTATTCTTTCTTTTCATGACATATTTTGCAATTGACACAGCATGTGCAAAGGTATTTGATGAGTGCACCAAATGCAAGTATAGGTAAGGTCACATCAAAGAAATCGCGAAAAACAATGAGTCTAACCAGTTGATCTCGTGGTAAAACCAACGCAAAAACACCCACGGCAACGGCTATTAAAATAATTACAAAGACAAAAAATCGCATCAGCATGAAACAAATCTCCTGTATGAGGGTAAGACTATTCCTTAAAACTTCTTAAGACTAATTGAGCGGAATATGCTAGTCAAGGGCTGGTTAAGGATAGGCAAGTTTATGCAAAAATAGAGAAAAATGAAGATTATATAGACGATTTAAGGTGTTCATAAGGGTTAATCGGTAGGATATCAAGTTAGAACGATCAATATTGTACGAAACGGGGATAACATGCCAAGTAAACCTCTGCAAAACAAACGTCGTGGAGTTTCGATCAATCAAAACACTCCACTCCTTGTTAATGAGCCACAGCAAGTAAGAAAACATGATTTCGATGCGATTAAGCGTAAATTAGCGTCGGATGATTTAACAATTGCAGATTTTAAGATGCTTGATCAACAGTATGGCGAGAGTATTTTTCATTGTGCAGCAAAAAGGGGTGATGTTGATGCTTTTTATAATTTAATAAATAAATATATCGAGCTCAGTGATGAAAAAAGTTGTAGGGTTATTATCGATAAAATATCCCCACTTCTTGGTAACTACCAGTTTAAGACACCTTGGCACTATGCGGCAGAAAATGGTTACGATCAATTTTTTAAAATGCCAACTCAGGAAGAACACAAAAAAATTTGGCGTGAAATTGTACGAGCCGGAGAATTGATAGGGCGTCATGACATTAATGGTAAAAGTGTTGCGCATTACGCAGCACATTATGGCCTCGAAGAATCGTCTGAAAGGATTCATAATAGAAAACGCGTTATTTCAGCATTAGCTGAAATAGAGGAAGTTGATTTTGGACATAAGGACCAGAATGGAAGAACAGCACTGGCATCAGCGATTCCTGCTGGGTGTTTTGAAACGGTTAACCAAATTGCACACATCAATCAATTAAAAAGAATTGAAAAAAAATATGAAAAAGAATTAAAGGCTGAAGGGAAGGGTAAAGAAAAACAAAATGCATCAAACGCTGCAGAAGCCGAAAAAGAAAAAAAAGATTACGAAGCTAATCTTTTATTAGCGGAAGAAAATGGGCGTCAGAATACCGCGGCAGCACTTACTATTGCCTTTAACATGTGTAATTTGGGAAGTAAAAAAAATGCAGCGTATACCAAAGAATTTTTATTGAAGGCTGCACAAAATAAGAATACCTCTAATGAAAAATTTGAAGAATGTTTAAAGAAAGCGGATAAGAATTTAACTGTGAGTGATATAAAAGATGTTATCGATGCTCGTTTAAAAACCATGCGAAATAAGTTTTTTAATGGAGCAATAAGAGATGCTGTGTTTAAAATTTTATGTCCAACGATAGCGGTTGCTATCTTTTTTTCAATGGTTCTTAGTTTTTTTTCTGTTGCATTACTTGACCCTATTGCAACTGCTTTTACCTTTCTTGCGTTTGGTGCAGCTTTTTCATACGCTAGTTATAAAACACGAATGAATGATTACACCCGTCTTACTTCAGAAACATTGTTTATGACATGGCTATCGGGTCGTTTACTTGATTGTAAAGATGGTTATGAAGATCTTTTCAAGCAGGCAGTTCTATTATCAAGGGAAATTTCACAATGTAAGTCACCTGAAGAATTAGTAATAATAGATGCAAAATTTCTGGCGCTTCAACAGAGTTATTCAGATAAAAATAAAGAACTAGAACAAGTTATTACCTTTGATGCTGGGAAAAAACCAAAAATCAAATTGCAATATTTGCCACAAAACATACTTAAAGACATTAAAACAGCAGCCCAGCATGATTATGTGAATAATGAAGATTGGTTATTAGGTTGGAAACCTTTAGGTATACTTAAACTGAAGTTTATGATGGAAGTGCTTTGTCCTTTAAGTGCGGTTCTTGAAATAGAGGGTGAGATTCATAAAAGAATCCCGCCAGGTAGTGATGTCGATTCATTTTTTGATCAACTTTCTGATACTGAGCAAAATGCAGGAAAAGTTGCGGGTACGATTATATTGTTTCTTTTGTTTTCATGGCTTTTAAAAGGTCCTGTATACACAATTGACAAAGCTGAACAAGGAGAAGATCGTCGGAATTTACATCAAGCATTTATTAATCTTAAAGGCACCATGCTTTTCACAGGGATACAAACTAAATACCTTAACAAACTTGAAAACGCTCTAGAAGAAAAACGAAGGAATTTGAAGAGCCCTTAACGAGTACTAGAACTCCGATTATTTTCGTATATAATTCCTCCCATGCAGACAAAATACATATTCATTACAGGTGGGGTGGTTTCTTCTTTGGGTAAGGGTGTGGCAGCTGCTGCTTTAGGAGCCATTCTCGAAGCACGCGGATTTACCGTTAACCTCATGAAGTTGGACCCCTATATCAATGTTGATCCCGGTACCATGAACCCCTTCCAGCATGGCGAAGTATTTGTGACGGAAGATGGTGCGGAAACGGACCTTGATCTTGGTCATTATGAGCGCTTTGTCAGGGTAAAAATGACGAAAGCGAATAATTTCACGACTGGTCAAGTTTATGCCAACGTTATTCGCAAGGAAAGAAAAGGCGATTATTTAGGCGGTACAGTACAAGTCATTCCCCACATCACCGATGAAATAAAACGGTGTATTATCAAAGGGGCAGGTCAGGTTGATATTGCATTGATTGAAATTGGGGGGACGGTCGGTGATATCGAATCGCTTCCTTTTTTAGAAGCCATTCGGCAAATGCGTATAGAGTTTGGTCGTCATCGTACGTTATTTATTCATCTTACTTTATTGCCTTATTTGCCAACAGCAGGTGAAGTGAAAACAAAGCCAACGCAACATTCCGTCAAAGAATTACGTTCTATTGGTATACAACCCGATATTTTACTTTGTCGCAGCGATAGACCCTTACCAGAGAGTGCGCGCTCTAAAATTGCACTTTTTACCAATGTTGAAAAAGAAGCCGTTATACCATTGTTAGATGTTGATTTTATTTATCAATTACCACTTTCTTTATCAGAGCAAGGGTTAGATCGCATTGTTGTTGAACATTTAGAATTGAAGGCGCCGCCTCCAAACTTCCAAGAATGGGAGCGCGTTGTGGATGCTTATCGACATCCAGACACCGAAGTAACCATTGGCATGGTTGGCAAGTATGTCGATTTAACGGATTCTTACAAATCACTTTCTGAAGCTTTAAAACATGCTGGTATTGCTACGCGTACACGTATACGCATTGAATATATCGATTCAGAATATTTAGAACAACATGGATTAAGTGCACTACCTTCTCATCTCGATGCAATTTTAGTGCCAGGTGGATTTGGAAAACGTGGTGTTGAAGGCAAAATTCTTGCAGCGCAATATGCACGTGAGCAGAGAATACCTTATTTAGGCATTTGTCTTGGATTACAAATCGCCGTGATTGAATATGCACGCCATGTTGCAAATATGCAGGGAGCAAATAGTACTGAATTTGACCAAAATACGCCTTATCCAGTTGTTGCGCTTGTCACAGAATGGATCACCTCAGCAGGAACGAAAGAAGAACGTAGTGAAAAATCTGATGCTGGTGGGACTATGCGTTTAGGTGGTCAAGCATGTTACTTAGAAGAAGGGTCGCTTGCTTATCAACTTTATGGCAAGGAAAAAATTGTAGAACGACATCGTCATCGTTATGAAGTTAATAATCATTTATTACCTGCAATTGAAAAAGCGGGTTTAAAAATATCGGGCTATTCTGAAAAAAATCATCTTGTTGAATTAATTGAATTACCCAATCATCCTTGGTTTATTGGTTGCCAATTCCATCCAGAATTTACGTCAACACCACGTGATGGTCATCCTTTATTTATTCATTTTATTCGCGCTGCAAAAAAATATAATGATCAAAAAGTCAGTGGTGCTCGTTGACATTACGCGATCCAAAAGGGGCTAACCTATGCACACAAATTTATATAAACCATTCGCCCCTTCGACAAGCTCAGGACAGGCTCTGAGGAGCGCACGAAGTGCGCGTCTCGAAGGGCTCCTTAAATAAAACGTGGAGCGACAATAAAATGAAATTATGTAGTTTTGAAGTGGGTCTTGATCAACCTTTTTTTTTAATTGCGGGCCCTTGTGTGATCGAAGGCGAACAATTTGCAATTGATACAGCTGGTGAATTAAAAACAATTGCCCAGCAACTTGCTATTCCTTTTATTTATAAATCTTCATTTGATAAAGCTAACCGTACGTCTATCAAGGGTTTTCGGGGGCTTGGCATAGAGGAAGGTTTGCGTATTTTGGCTGAAGTCAAAAAACAAATTGAGGTACCGGTTTTAACTGATGTTCATGAAGATACACCGCTTGATGAAGTGGCTGCCGTTGTTGATGTGTTACAAACACCCGCTTTTTTATGCCGCCAAACAAATTACATTAAACGTGTTGCAAAACTTGGCTTGCCTGTGAATGTTAAAAAGGGGCAATTTCTTTCCCCTTGGGAAATGAAATATGTCGTTGAAAAAGCACGCTCTACTGGCAATGAGCAAATCATGGTGTGTGAACGAGGCGCCTCGTTTGGATACAATAATCTTGTATCTGATATGCGTTCCTTAGCTATTATGCGTGAAACAAATTGCCCAGTGGTATTTGATGCCACACACTCCGTCCAGCTTCCGGGTGGTGGAGAAGGTAAAACATCAGGCCAACGAGAATTTGTACCTGTCCTCGCACGAGCTGCCATTGCAGTCGGTATTGCTGGGATTTTTATGGAAACCCATCCCAATCCAGATGCTGCGCCCTCAGATGGGCCCAATATGTGGCCCTTGTCGAAAATGTATGATTTGTTATCGGTGTTAAAAGAGCTTGATCAGGTTGCGAAGTCATCAAGGGTACTGGGTGATAGATGAAATCTATTGAGTTTAAGGCATATTGACACTTCAGAGATGGTGTCAATATGCCTTATGTTTTGTCTGTAAAACGTCAGATCAACATTTCCCGATTATAAAAAATAACGATAACTAACGCCGAATTCCTTTTCGATACGCTTCGCAATAATTTTTCCAATAGAACGCTTTCCGTTTTCCATTTTTGACAAATCTGCTTGAGTTACTTTGAGTCTTTTTGCCATCTCTGCTTGAGTAAGTCCTTCTCGATTACGAGTTCCCTTAAGTAATACGCCAGCTTTTGTATATTTTTGTTCAATTTTTGAAAATATATCTTCAGGTAAAACGTTTGTTGAAAATTCAGATTTGTCCTCATATTTTTCAGCAACAGATTTAGGAATATTATAGACGTGCCCTTTATATACAAAATGCAGAATGATCTTACGACCATGATCTGGCCTAATAGGGTGCCTTTTCGTGACTGCCGACATAAATCACCTCGATTATCTTTTGTTGCTTATCTACTTTCCAACAACACACATAGGTTGGCTTGCCTTTAATTAAGTGACAGTGACGCACATCTGCTTTTTGACCTTCAAGCTTTCCATAATTTGGCCACTGTTTGCCAGGAAATGGGCCTATTTCTCGTAAATCTTCAATCAATAAATCCAAAACGGAGATAACTTTTCTATTTAATTTTATCGCCTGTTTTGAAGCTTTAGTTGTAAAATAAACTTTCCAATTCATATTATATGGTATTTTTTACTATATGGCAATTTTTACCATACTTAGCATTAGGGTTGTCGCATTAAAGTCGCCCGTCATTGCGAGGCCGTGTAGCGTTTGGCCGAAGCAATGACGGGCGACTTTAATGCGACAACCCTAATGCTAAGTATGGTATGATAAAATTTCAGTTGAGAATTACGTTAAATTTCTTCTCTACTCGTCATGGCAAGCGTAATCGTACTGCTATCGACATACTCTAATTCACAACCCTTAGGTACGCCTTGTGCGATACGTGTTACTTTTATACGATATTGTTTTGCAAGGGTTGAAATATAATGCGCGGTTGCTTCACCTTCTACTGTTGGGTTGGTTGCAAGAATAAGTTCATGGATTTCACCTTGCTCCAAATGAGATTTTAAATGTGGCAAACCAATATCGTCTGGGCCTATACCATCAAGCGGAGACAAGCGTCCAAGTAATACAAAATACTTTCCTTTATAACTTCCTGTTTGTTCGATCATCGTGACATCAATTGGATTTTCAACAATGCAGCGTATAGTGTGATCGCGTTGAGGTGAACTGCATATCTCACAACAAGGTGTTTCACTGAAAATCCGACATGATTGGCAATGACTGATTTTTGTCATGGCTTGTAACAAATGTTCTGCAAGACGTTTACCATTTTCTCTATCACGTGTTAACAAATAGAGTGCCATACGTTCCGCTGTTTTTTTGCCAACGCCGGGCAGACACCGCAATGCTTCAATGAGTTGATCAAGTAATGGGCTAAATCGCATGTTATAGCTTACTTAGGTAGATCACCCAAGCCTTCTGGGAGTTTTAATCCAGCAAGACCACCCATTTTATCACGTAAACCACGTTCGATTTTATCTGTTGCATCGTTGATTGCTGCAGCAATTAAATCTTCAATGATAGATTTTTCTTCTTTTAATAAACTGGGATCAAGGAAGACTTTTTTTGCATAGTGTTGACCAGTCATGGTGATTTTTACTGCACCCCCTCCAGATTGGCCAATGATTTCCATTTCTGCAACTTGCTTTTGAATATCTTGAAGTTTTTTTTGCATTTCTTGCGCACGCTTCATGATATCGTTTAAACCGATTTTATCATTCGTTGGTTTGTTCATATTTTATTCCTGTTTATGAGTAGGGGCTTATTTTAACAAAAAATCTTAACCCAAGGAAACATCAACTGTTGCATCACATAACTCAATGAGTTGTTTGATTTTTGGGTGTTCAAGGGCTGTTTGCGTTGCCTGTTCAAGTGCCGCCGTCTTTTCATGCTGTTGTAAGGCATAAGGGGTGACAATATCGTTCGATGTAATTTGGATGATCAATTGCATGGTTTGTTTATAATGTCTAGCTAATGCCTCTTCAATGCGTTCTTTTAATTTTGTATTGAGCATGGGTTCATGATTTTTTGAAAGAGATAAGAATACTTTATTTTCTTCTATTTTATCCAGCGTACAATTGGATGCTAAAGCGTAGGCCATCCCAGATAATTCGAGTTTGGATACTAACTCCCGCCAGTTTGTCGTTTCTACTTTTGATGTTGTGGCAGGCGCTGTATTTTTTTCAATGCGCACTTCGGGTGGGGGAGAGTAGTTTTCTGTTTTATTCACTTCACTTATTTGATGATTGTGTTGTAGGCTCAATTTGAGATCAAAGGCAAACATCCTCAGGAGAATCATTTCAAAACCTTGTTTTGTCGATGGCGTGAGGGGTAAATCTCTTCTCCCAATCAATGCAATTTGATAATAAAGTTGTATATCTTCAGGTGTAAATTGTTGTGCAAGTGCTTTAATTGTAGCTGTATGTATTGTTGAATCCGGCAGCACTTGTGCCAGTGCAATATGATGTAAAAGTGAAATCATTTCTTCTAAAACTTGATGAAAATCTAATGCACGCGATGCAAAGTGTTCAATCACTTGAATGAGTTTTTTACCATCTCGTTCGGCAAGTGCTTCTAATAAGGGTTGTAAATCATCTTGGATAATGCTGCCCAACATGGATTGGACATCTTGTTTATTGACTTCACCATTGCCATAAGCAATACATTGATCAAGCAAACTTAAAGCATCACGCATACTGCCTTTTGCTGCTTTTGCTATAAGATAGAGCGCAGTATCTTCAAATGTTACTTTTTCTGTTTCACAAATATGTTTCAAATGCGCGGCAATTTGCTCTTCACTGATTTCTTTCAAATGGAATTGCAGGCAACGCGAAATAATTGTAATCGGAAGACGTTTAGGTTCAGTGGTCGCCAATAAAAATTTAACGTGTGATGGTGGTTCTTCCAAGGTTTTTAAAAGCGCATTGAAACTATGATTCGATAACATATGCACTTCATCGATAATATAGATTTTATATCGGCCTTGGGCAGGCGGATAGGCAATGTTATCAAGAAGTTCTCTTGTATCTTCAACTTTTGTGCGCGAAGCCGCATCAATTTCAAATAAATCTAGAAATTGGCCTTGATCAATCGCCGTGCAAGCATGACAGCTACCGCAAGGGAAAGGGGTAATGTCTTGCTCGCAGTTCAGGGCTTTTGCCATGATGCGAGCAAGGGTTGTTTTCCCTACGCCACGCGTACCTGTAAAAAGATAAGCATGATGCAAGCGTTGTTGCTGCAATGCATTGGTTAAAGTCTGTAGAATGAAGGGTTGGCCGACCATATCTTGAAAAGAGCGAGGCCGCCATTTTCTTGCCAAGACTTGATAATTCATAAACGAGTCCTTTTCACAACCGTATTTCTGTTCTCGACAGTCATGGTGTTCATTTTTACTTTTTAATAAATGGACAGGAGTCCATTTGAGCAACAGCTGAAAGGAATGAATCTGTTGCGGTCAAAATGTAAAAATGAACACCATGACTGTCGAGAACAGAAATACGGTTTTTATAAGATAAAACCCATTATAGCGAGCACTAGCCACACTTCATCACACGTATCGACCGCTACCGTTGCTTCCTTCCGGACCTGGCGGGGTTCACGGCGTCTCGTTGCGAAGGGACCAATACCCGCTGTAATGGATTCGGAGAGAGAGGGATTCGAACCCTCGATACGTCGTTAAACGTATACACGCTTTCCAGGCGTGCTCCTTCGACCGCTCGGACATCTCTCCTCGTTTATAAGCGGATGGCGTAAGGGTAAACCGAATAAGGAAAAGACGCAATAATCTTATTCATCCATTCGTAGTTGCAGAGAGAGTCTGCTGATAAAAGTGTTTTCGTCTACGCGAGGGCGGCTTGCAAACAAGGAAAAAGAGGTTCTCTCGCTATTTATATTAACCAGATCGATTACATTTTGGGCAACTTTATGCCAGTTTACTGATTTTTTATGATGATAAGAATGAATCGCGTTGTCACAACAATTGTAAATCTTTTGAATTGATTGGGGGAACCCTGTATCTCCAAGATGGACTCTTACACCTGCAACATCTTGAGATTCAGGTTTTGATTTTTCAATTAGGCCATGTATATTAAAAACAAATTTTTTTGCGATTTCATTTTCCCCTTTTTGGGGTGAGATCAGGCTATATTGGTTTTTAATTTTATCTAAGATTTGTTTAACAAAAATTTTATCCTGATTTTGAATAGCATATTCCATTAATTGTTGATTATTCTGTGCTAACATTTTTAAATTCATGCCTGAATTTTTTATTTGAGCAAGGTAGCCAGCAACAGAATCTACATTAATTTTGCCTCCTACAACCATATCAGATAGCGATTCGATAATAGATTTTAATTGATAAATATCTTGTTTTTCTAAAATAGAAGTAAATAATTGAATACTCTGAGTGAGTATGGTTAACAATCGAGGGTCATTGAATTTTTCAGCTATAATTCCACTTGCGCCAGAGAGAAAATCTTGTGTTTGTTCATATTCAACTTCAAACATTTTTTTCAAAATACCGTTTAATTCTTTTAGATAAGGCGCAGCGTATAACGATGAAATTTTATCGATGAAAATTTGATAGTCATTTAAATTTTCATTCGAAAATGTAGATATACATTGCCGCGTTAATTTTAATATTTTTATTTTTTGTAAATCAGGCAAAGTATTATCCGCATCCATTTTCGCAATCATTTGATGAAACAGTTCAAGAAATATTTGATTTTTTGTATTAGAAAGCAATTGTGATTTTAAAATAGCATACTGTTCCTTTTGCATTTTGTCTTTTGAATAAAAATGTTTTTTTATAATTTCATAAGACTTTTTAGTTATTTCATTTTTGCATTTAGTTTGGTCACTGTGAATTTCAACAATTTGATCGGGATACATTGCAAAAAGATTTAAATAATAAGATGGCAGCTCGGCTATCTTGCCAGTCAAATCATTATTAAAAAACAATGCTTTTGCACTGAAAATGATGGCTTCATAAATTAAAGCTTTCGATTGCATGTCATTAATTTCATTTTCTGAAAAACCAATCTCCAATAACTGGGGGCGGATACGATTAACATCGAGTTGATAGGTGTCGAAATTGTTCTTATCAGTGTGAGCAAGGGCTTCATTTAATTCTTGAGGTGTAAAATCAAGATAAACGACCCCATTTTTTTTAATGACTTGACGATTGTTGACGGCATCAGCAATAGCATCCTCATCTAATAGTGTATTGGTTATATACTCTAAAAATTCTTTTTCCCATTTTATTTTTTCTTTTTCAAACAAAGGGAATTGTAAATCTTTTTCAGTGGATTGAATCATATTAATGAGGAGTGATTTTGCAAGACTGATACACCATTTATGTTCAGGTGGGAGCTCGTCATTTTGGCCTGTCGTTGTGAATATAGCGTTAAGTTTAGCTTTAAACTCACCCAAGGGTTCTGCAGATCGAATGATGCTTTCTATTTCTCTTTCAAAACTACTTTGAACGTTTGTATCACGCATTTTTTTAGCGTTCTCAACAACCTGTCGATAGGTTGCAATACATAGATCGTTAAATGCTTCTGAATTGCCATTACATAAATTTGTAATGGCATTGCGAGTTTTAGACATGGCTCACCCCTCGTTTTCGTTTAATTATGTTCAAAATTTAATCATTTCATTCTATCGTATTGATTGATAAAATCAAGGTTTTTATTGAGTCATAGTTAAGCTAACCTTAAGAATTTATTAACTTTTTTAACCGAGTTGGGTATTCATTTTATGCCAAGAAAAGTAAAGGTTTTTGAGGTGCTGGGAGGATACAGCGAGACTCGCTGCAATGGCTACATACACTGGCGATGTTTTTATACGTGGAATAAAATTTTTAATAATCGATCATAAATGCGCACTAATATTTTAAGATCATCAATGCGTACGCATTCATCGACTTGATGTGCGGTTGCATGCGACACCCCAAGCTCAATCACTTTTGCACCCGTTGGTGCAATAAAACGCCCATCTGAAGTGCCACCCCCTGTTGATAGTCTTGGTTCAAGCGTTGTGATTTCTTTGATGGCTAGTTGTGTTGCTGTGATGAGTACACCTTTATCAGTCAGAAAAGGCTCGCCACCCACACGCCATTTTAAATCGTAGGTTAAGCCATGTTGATGTAAAACAGTTTGGGTGCGATCTTGTAATTCTTTTACCGTAACGGCTGTGGAAAAACGAAAATTAAAAACAACTTCTAAATGACCCGGGATAACATTGGTCGCGCCTGTTCCAGCATGAATATTTGTGATTTGAAATGTTGTAGAGGGGAAATCTTCATTGCCTTTGTCCCATTCTGTTTGGGTGAGTTGATAGAGTGCGGGGAGGCTTAAATGTATGGGATTTTTAGCTAAATGTGGGTGAGCAACGTGGCCTTGTTTACCATGAACAATAAGGCTGCCATGTAATGAACCTCGTCTACCAACCCGAACTTGATCGCCGGTCATTGATTCACTGCTGGGTTCTCCCACAATACAAAAATCTATTTTTTCATTGCGTGCTTCTAATGTATCAATAACCTTTTTCGTTCCATTGATGGCTAAGCCTTCTTCATCACTTGTGATTAAAAATGCAATTGAACCTGTGAACTTTGGATTTTCTTTCACAAACTTTTCGACGGCGATGATCATGGCCGCAATGCAACCTTTCATATCTGATGCGCCGCGACCATACAAATAATCATCTCTTATTTCAGGTTGAAAAGGAGGAGATGTCCAGTCCGTTTCAGGGCCGGTCGGAACGACATCCGTATGACCGGCAAAAACAACGAGCGGGGATGCAGTGCCTAATCTCGCCCATAAATTATCGACATCGTCAAAGCGCATGGTTTCGCACTGAAATCCCAATGCTCTTAAACGTTCCATTAGAATGAATTGTGCGCCCGCATCTTGTGGTGTGACTGAAGGGCAGGCGATGAGTTGTTTTGCGAGGGAAATCACATCATCCATAGTTTATATCCGTAATAATTCATTTAAACTGATTTTATTTTTTGTTTTTTCATCTACTTTTTTAACGATAATCGCACTATAAAGGCTATATTTTCCATCTTCACTCGGCAAATTTCCAGGGACAACAACAGAGCCCGCAGGAACACGCCCGTAAATAATTTCACCTGTTTCGCGATTATAAATGCGTGTGCTTTGACCAATAAAAACACCCATCGAAATCACAGAACCTGTTTCAACAATGACACCTTCTACAATTTCTGAGCGTGCACCAATGAAGCAATTATCTTCGATAATAGTGGGATTGCCTTGTAAAGGTTCAAGCACCCCGCCAATACCCGCACCACCAGAGAGATGAACATTTTTACCAATTTGAGCACAAGACCCAACAGTAGCCCAGGTATCAATTAATGTTCCACTATCAATGTAGGCGCCCATATTGACATAAGCAGGCATCAAGATTGTATTGGGTGCTAAATAAGCACCTTTACGTACTGTTGCAGGTGGCACGATACGAACATTGAGTTCGGCAAGTTCGGCATGGCTTGCCTCCCTAAATTTAAGGGGGACCTTATCAAAAAATTGAGTGAACCCCGCCCCCATCACTTCATTTTGATGGATGCGAAAATAAAGCAAGATTGCTTTTTTGATCCATTCATGTGTATGCCAGGTTTGATCAATTTTTTCTGCTACACGGATTTTACCTTGATCAAGAAAATCGATGGTTTCTTGAATAGCATTTCTGATTTCAAACGAAACATGATGAGGAGAGAGGTTTGCCCGCTCATTAAATGCTCCTTCAATGATTGATTTCAACTTTTCCATAACGGGCTCCGGTTAAAGAAACTGTATAAAATATAAACAAATATATTTATTTTTGATGAAGAAATTAGAGAGAGGGTACTCAATTTGTGATACCATAACAAGCTTTAAAAAAAGGTCTCAATACATAAAAATGTCATCACTTACCTCTAAAAATAAACAAGTTGTCAATGCGTTCCAGCTCTATAAACGTCTTTTCGTCTATGTGAGGCGATATTGGATCGCATTGGTGGTTGCTGGTCTTGCAAGCATGCTTTATTCAGGTATCGATGCATGGTTTGTTTATTTTTTAAAGCCTTTGTTAAATGAAGGTTTGATTAATAAAAATCATCATTTCTTAACGTTCGCCCCTTTTCTTGTTATGGCAATTTTTATTTTACGGGGCACTGTGAGTTTTTTTTCAAATTTTTATATTGCCTATGCTTCTCGTGGCGTCATCATGCATCTTCGCCAAGATTTATTCTCACATTTACAAAAATTACCTGCACGTTTTTACGATCACACCACAACAGGCCAAGTGCTCGCGGTTGTTTTATATGGCGTTGATCAAGTTGCAAATGCAAGCGCTGATGTTCTCACTACTGCTGTGCAAGCTATCTTTTTAATTTCTGGTTTGATTATCGTTATGTTTTCGATTAGCTGGAAACTAACCATCATTTATTTCATGATTTTACCGTTAATTACGATCGTAATGCGTGTTGCAAGTTTACGGATTAGACGTTTAAGTTTGAGAATACAAGATTCTATTGCAGATCTTAATCATTGTACGGAAGAAAATATCGAAGGATATAAAGTCGTTCGTGCGTTTGAAGGCCAAGATTATGAGGCAGAAAAATTTAATAATGCAACGCGTGTTAATCGGGAACGTGAAATGAAAGTTGTGATTGCACGATCAGTGAGTGTATCAGTTGTACAATTTATCACAGCATGCACACTTGCAATCACCTTATACATTGCAACACTTGAAATTTCTGATTCCATTTTAACGCCAGGTGGATTTGTCGCAATGGTTGCAGCCATGCTTGCACTTTTAAAACCCATGAAAGATTTAGCGTTTGTTCAAAATAAATTGTATAGAGGATTGGCGGGCGCACAAAGTGTATTTCAATTAATGGATGAAGCAACAGAAAAAGATCATGGTCATTTATCTTTACATCGTGCAAACGGGCATATTACTTTTTCTGATATTAATTTTACTTACAATGATCATAAAAAAGCGTTACATGATGTTACATTTACAGTGGAACCAGGCGAGGTTGTCGCTATTGTTGGGCGTTCTGGTAGTGGTAAATCAACTTTAGTCAGCTTATTGCCTCGCTTTTATGACCATTATACGGGTCATATTTGTCTTGATTATCTTTCGATTCGTGATTACAAATTAAAAGATTTACGCCGTCAGTTTGCACTTGTATCACAACATGTCACATTATTTCATGATACTGTTTTTAATAATATTGCGTATGGACAACTTGGACAGGTTACAGAAGAAGCAGTGCTCGCGGCAGCGCAAGCATCATATGCAATGGAATTTATTTCACAATTACCACAGGGGATGCAATCACTCATTGGTGAGAATGGTGTTTTACTTTCTGGTGGCCAGCGGCAACGGATTGCTATTGCTCGCGCCATTTTAAAAAATGCACCGGTATTAATTTTAGATGAAGCAACTTCAGCGCTTGATACGGAATCTGAACGTTACATTCAAGCAGCATTAGATGAATTAATTAAAAATCGCACGACATTAATCATCGCGCATCGTTTATCGACGATTGAGCATGCAGATAAAATTATTGTGATGGATGAAGGCCGTGTGGTTGAGGTGGGAGACCATGCGACTTTACTGGCTAAGCAAGGTCATTATGCTAAATTGCATCATATGCAATTTAGGGACACGCCATCGTTGCTTGAAACAGCTTATCATGCTTGATATTAAACAATCTTGGTACAAATCTTCGTTTTCCCTATCGACATTAATGTTGCTTCCTTTTTCATATCTGTTTGGCGCTTGTGCCAGCATGCGCCGGTTGTTATATCGCATCAAAATTCTTAAAAGTTATACATTTAAAAATGTTCCCATTATTGTTGTTGGAAATATTACTGTTGGTGGAACAGGTAAAACACCTTTTGTTATTTGGCTTGCAGACTTTTTAAACTCAAAAGGATATAAACCCGGCATTGTTAGTCGAGGTGTTGGTGGGAAAGCTCATTTGAAACCTTATGTTGTCAACTCTCATGATCAGGCAGCCACGGTGGGTGATGAAGCACTTTTATTACAGCAAGCAGGTTACCCGGTTGTGATTGGTGTAAAGCGTGTTCTGGCTGTAGAAAAACTCTTAGCGCATTCAGATTGTAATGTGGTCTTAAGTGATGATGGTTTGCAACATTATCGTTTAAACCGCGATATGGAAATCGCGTTAATTGACGGTATGCGCAAATTGGGAAATAAGCGTTTATTACCAGCAGGTCCTTTGCGTGAATCGCCCAGGCGTTTAAAAACAGTTGATTTTATTCTTGTTAATGATACACACGAAGCAGAAAACAATATTGTTCTTGCTCCAACATCATTTGTTTCGCTCAAAACAGGCCAAGCGATATCAATTCATTCCTTTCCACTTCAACCAATTCATGCTGTTGCAGGCATAGGCAATCCAGCACGATTTTTTAATACATTACAAGCGTTGGGTTTAAAAACCATAGAGCATGTTTACCGAGATCATTATCTTTATCAAGCAAAAGATCTTCATTTTAATGATAATTTGCCGATTGTGATGACAGAAAAAGATGCGGTAAAATGCAAAGAATTTGCTGATGAACGGTATTGGTATTTGAAAGTGGATGTTAAAGTAAATATAAAATTAGAGGAAAAAATAATAGAAAAATTATCTTCATGGGGTGTACGATGAATCGAAAACTCATTTTTCAAATAATTGTATTGATTCTATTGTCTTGTAAAACTATATTGATTTTTGCAGGTGCAAAAAAAGACCATCACGCATATCCGCTTTACACCGAAGATCATCAAAATATCATGGTAAAAAAATCGCAAGCATGTTTTGCTCTTAAATTAAAATCAAATCCATCAACAGGGTATAGTTGGTTTTTACGAGATTATGATTCACTCATTCTTCATCCTATTCATCATCAATATGAAACCCCAAAAAAACAATTGATAGGGACTTCAGGCAGTGAACAATGGACATTTTGTGTTAAATCTAAGGCATTTATAGTGCCGCAGCAAACTATTATTCGAATGATTTATGCTCGCCCATTTGAAGGAGCAGAAAGTACAACACAATTAGTGTTTCGGATAAGTGTTTTATCTTGATTTTTCGTAACTCCACGGGGTTTGCCATCCTGAGCGCAGCCGTTTGTCATCCTGAGCGCAGCGAA
>Ga0155583_139_pt2 | contig 17131 bp, 8 predicted proteins | sample RifCSPhighO2_12_FD_107240 | JGI IMG/M metagenome (GOLD analysis project Ga0155583, IMG submission 107240) | Gammaproteobacteria bacterium RIFCSPHIGHO2_12_FULL_38_14 | reverse complement strand
AGTGTAATATTGTTGCCTGATCCTGCTGCAAAGGTTGATGCCCCTGCAACACTTAATGCACCGCTATCGGTGATTGCACCAGCGGTTGTGACATTGAATGTCCCCGATATCGTTGATGCATTAAGTGCTAATGCATTCGCATCCACTAACGTTACATTATTGCCTGATGTAATCCCAACGCTTGCGAAATCATTGGATGCATGATCTAACGTAATGTTATTCCCAGATCCTGCAGCGAGTGTTGCAACTCCCGTGACTGCCAATGCGCCACTGTCAGTAATCGCACCGCTTGTTGTTACATTTAATGCACCCGATATCGTTGATGCACCTAAATCTAAAGCACCTGCATCTACTAAGGTCACATCATTACCAGAAGTAATCGCAACTGTACTGAAATTATTGGATGCATGGTCGAGTGTAATATTATTGCCAGAACCTGCAGCAAGTGTCGTTGTACCCGTTATAGCAAGCGCGCCGCTATCAGTTAATGCACCAGCTAACGTTACACCTAAGGTACCAGAAATAGTGGATGCACCTAAATCAAGGCCATCACTATCGCGCAATAATACATTGGTACCATTCGTAATCGCGACTGTATCAAAATCATTACCCGTATTATCTAATGTGACAGTACTCCCACCATTTACTGTTACTGTTGCTGCAGCTATTGTTGTACTTGCATTTTGTGAAATAGCACCACTTAAATTATCAGCACCTGATTGACCTAATACCACAGTCCCCGAAGTCGCCGTGATGTTACCTAAGCTTGCTGTGGTTCCATCTTTAAGGACAATTGCTGTTGCGCTATTACTCGTTGTTGTTAATGTCCCACTCCCTAAACTAAATGAACCATCATTGGCATCAACACTAATCGTGCCACTACCTGCATTAATGGTTTTATCATTTGCTAACGTAAATCCCACACTAGAAAGTGTAATCGTTCCATTACTGCCACTGGTATCAATGCCTTGATTAACAGTTAATGAACCACCTGCACCTGATGTGGTTAACGTTACGCCGCCTGGTGCAGTAATGCCATTCACTGTGCCAAGGTCATCTGTCACACTTGCTACGGTCAGTGGTTTTGTTGATGCATTAGTAATAGATAATGAACCAGCCGATTTTGAAGCAGCAACATTAGTGAATACATTGCTAGCATTGGTGAGTGTAACGTTACCTGCGCCACGAATTAATAAATCAGATGTGCTTGTGGTAAAATCGATTTTGCCTGTGCTTTGTGTAATACCGCTACCAGTTGCAAGTGTAAATGTACCTGTTGCAAATGTGCTTGGTGGTGTCCAGTTGGTCGTACCAAAAGTAATCGCGCCAGCATTTACATTACCAATTCGAATATCAGGTGCTATAAGATTATTTAATTCTGTACTTGATAAATTTGCAGTACCTGCTCCTCCAGTAAGACCAATCGTTGTACCACTTGATACATCAATAATTAAGGTGGTACCAGCAGTGATTGTTGATGTAGAACCTAAAGCGAACGTTCCACCAAATAAATTTACTATGACGCCACCATTAGCAGCGCTCACTGAAGCACTAATTGTTAGTGGACCTGTACCACCACTTGCTGTATTCGCGGATAAAGTAATTGCATCATCCTCTGCATTGGTGGTCGTCACAGAACTATTTGCTCCTAAGATTATCCCATTTGCGCCACTGCTATCTGTATTACCTGCTATAGTTATCTTTCCTGAGCCAGCATCAAAGACATCGTTAATCGTTACGGTATTAGCAGCTGAGGCAGATAAGTTCCCACTAGTAGAAGTGATGGTGGCATCAACTGCATTAGTTTGAGTTGCCGCACCCACAACAGATGTTAGACTAATATCGCCAGTGCTGGTTGCCAATGCATGGCTAATGGTTAATGTATTATTGGCTTGTAAAGTTAAATCGCCTCCCGTGCTTGTTAACGTACCATTGGTTGAGAGATTACCGCCAGCAATGAACGTTGCATTACCATTGCCGAAAGAGAAGTTAGTCGCGGGCATGGTGAGGTTACCTGATGATGATAAGTAAACACTAGCATCCGTTCCGAATGTTAATGAAGTTAAATCTAATGCTCCTCCTGTACTTTCGAGATAAACACCTCCTGTACCTGTCGTGAGCGCAATATCACCGGCATTCGTCGCATGAACAATGCGTGCTCCACTCGTACCTATGCTACTACTACTTCCTGTTGGCACTGTAAGCGTAGTGATATCAGTACCACCAACAGTACTAATTGTACCTGCTGTTCGTAAAATCGAGCCACCTGTACTATTTCCACCGGTCGCTGTAGTAATAGTCAGGTTGTCATCTGATGTAATATTGCCAGCTAAACTCACACCACCTGTACCACCGCCTGCTGCATTTACATTAATGGTGATATCGCCATTGCCTGAGGTAATGGAACCACCGCTTGCTAAAGTAAATCCATCTGAACCACTGCCACGTGCATTCGCATTGATTACTATACTGCCTGATCCTGTACTTTTACTGACTGCACCATTAATGGTAACGCCTTGCTGTGCAGTAACGGTGACAGATCCACTGCCTCCGGCTGAAATTCCACCAATGGTTGCGCTACCTGTCGCTTGTGTTGCATCACCAGCAATTAAAGTAACAGAGCCGCCACCCGTACTAATGGTTGAACCTGTATTAAAAATAATATCGCCGGCATTCGCAACGGTATTGTCACCTGCCTTTAAGGTGAAAACGTTGGTAGAGGTCGTTAAACCGCTTAAATCAACTGTTGCTGAAGCGCCTAATGAATCACCCACATAAATATCACGTGTTGCTTCCAAGGTAATATTGGCGTTGCCTAATGCTTGTAACTTCCCGACTGAAACCGTGTTCGCTCCATCATCTGGAACTGTAAAATCTATTTCTCCACTTGTGAATGAATCATCTAGTGCGCCTGAACCATCCGCACCATCGACTATATAAATATCCGTCGGATCTAATAATAAACTACCGGATAATCCATTCGATGCGAGTACATTCACATTCCCTTCAAAGATTAAATTCTTTCCACTCGATGTCTCTACAAATCCACCATCTCCACTTTCTGATCCACCTGTTGCTTTAATCGTTCCATAAAACTTCGTCCCTTCATCTGACCACAAAATCACTCGTCCACCATTGCCATTTGTTAATGCTGATGCATCAATCAATGCACTCGTGCCAACATAAGCGTATTGGGCATTTTGTTCTGGGCCACTTCCTTTGTAATTACCCCCTATTAATACTTCTCCTCCACCTTGATGACCACTTGCATCAATGACGCCTTCTTGATACACCGCTACTTTATTCCCTAATACCTTAACCTTCCCTCCCTTCTCTCCTATGTTCTTACCCGATACATCTAACCTCCCCGATACTTTCGCAGTCCCACCATGCGCCATTAAAATGATTTCTCCATTCTTCGCTCCAACGGATTGCGCTTGTGCAATTCCTTTCAGGTTAATGGCATTGTCTAATATGCTAGAGGCGGTCTTTGCACTAATGTGAATCTTGCCACCGTTTGCGATAATCTTCCCCGTATTACTCACCCCGTGTGATATAGGGTTCCCATCTTTATCAACTCCGGCTGATAAAGCGCCTTCATCTACGCTAAATCCCACTAAATCATTTCCTGCAAAGTTCATGGTGAATGTACGACCTGATCCTAAGACCACTTGCCCCAATTCTGCTTGTATCAATCCACTATTCGTCACACTCGATCCAACTAAAGCCACTAACCCATGTTGGGCTGCAATGATCTGACCTTCATTCACGACCGATCCATTCTGCATTGAACCCATGGAAAATTGATAAATCCCATTTAAAAAATTTTGATTACTGATATCCGCTGTTCCTGCAATTAAACTTCCCACATTCACATATGCATTCGGTCCAAAATGAAGGCCTGCTCCATTGATTAAAATAATTTGACCCGTTGCTGTTAATCGACCATAAATTTGTGATGCACCTTGATTGGGATCAATGCGATTTAATGCTGTACCACCTGCAGGTTGATTGAAATGCGTGTGTTCGCCTTCTTTGATATTAAAAGTTTTCCAATTCAGAATGGCTTTACCGCTTGTTTGATTCACAATAACTTGGCTTGATGTTTGCTCAATTGACACTTGACCTGAGGCAACATCATTTAAGACTGGGTTTGAGAGCGCACTTCCTGAGATTAATATTGCGCCTACAAATGCGATGATCTGGTTTGCTCCTCGCCACAGAGCATTGATTTCTCTCGCCACTATCCACCCCTCTCTTGGTGTGCCAAGCTTTTAGTTCTTTTGATTTTTTTTATTGTTTACACGTTTAACTATAGCCTATAAATCTTTGATTACAAGTGAGGATCAAGGCATTAAAAACTGATTTTAATGCTGTATTTTCATAGGGTTAAAAAAACCCCCAACAAAAATGCAACTTGACATTACTTAGTAAAGCGGATTAAATCGCTTAAGAAAAATTAAAAAAAATCTCATAATTTATTAAATAAAAAGGAAACTATTTATGTTCTCATTACCAAAACTTCCTTATGAAATGGATGCACTCGCTCCCATTATTTCAAAAGAAACGTTAGAATATCATTATGGAAAACATCACCAAGCTTACGTGACTAACCTAAATAACTTAACAAAAGATACGGAATTTGCAGATCAATCACTTGAAGAAGTTATCATGAAATCAAGTGGCGGAATTTTTAATAATGCAGCACAAGTATGGAACCACACTTTTTATTGGAGTTGCATGACACCAAAAAGTGCTGGTGAACCACAAGGAAAATTAGCGGATGCAATCAAAAAAAAATTTGAATCATTTGATGAATTCAAAAAATTATTTACACAATCTGGCACTACACTATTTGGTTCAGGCTGGACATGGCTTGTCAAAAATAATGCGGGTGAATTAGAAATCATCAATACCAGCAATGCACAATTACCCATGAAAGAAAATAAAAAAGCCCTTTTAACTTGTGATGTCTGGGAACATGCATATTATATTGATTACAGAAATGCGCGCCCAAAATATTTAGAAAATTTTTGGAAACTTGTTAACTGGGATTTTGTTCAAGATAATTTTTAAAACTTATTCCCCGCGGCAATAGCCGCGGGATGACTGCCACTTCTCATCCAATTTACGTCATCCTATAGCTCGGTTGTGGGTTCGCCAGAAAATCGAATGCTTTCATAAAGATTTCATTTACCTTTGGAAGCAACTCTCGACTTGTTTCAATTTTTAATTTATTTCTTAAATCAAATAATTCAATCAGTTGTTGAGCGGGATCGTTCGTAGTTTTTGTACTTTTCATGGCTTGTTCAGCATATTCATTATGCCAGCGTGGGAACAAATATGTATTATTTTTATAAATGCTAAAATTTGTTTCAATTAAACTTGGCAGGGTAAAAAGCGATTTTTTATTCTCTTCTGAAAGACCATAGGTTGAAATATAAGTCATCAATCGCTCAATTTTAGTATCTTCATCTTTTTCTTCGAAATTTCTTAAATAATCTGGAAGTTCATCACGTTTCGGGTTAGTTAGCTCGGGGCACAAAATGTTTGCCATCAATTGATTGATTTGATCACAAACTATTGGGAGTTTTTCTATATAAGCTGATGGAAATGTAATCACAATTTTTGGCTGGTTTTTATCCTGCAAAATTTCCATCTGTGGGAAAGATAGTGTTTCTTTAAGCGGAATATTTTCATTTTGTGTAACAATTTGATGATGATCATCCACTTCATTTTTGGGAAAAGTTTCTTGCTTTTGATCATTTTCAGCCGTTTTTTCTATCTGATATCTCAATAAATCTGAAATGTCTGCATGATAAATTGCAATATCATATTGTGTCATTTTGAACGCGCTTTTAAATTTTTTATCACGTTCATCTGTTGGGATAGGGGGGTATCGATGATCTTGATCTAAACAGATTTCACCATTTTTATCTTTCAGGTTATCTGGATATTTATTATAGGTGTAATAATATAATCCGTTAAGAAGTGAAACGACATTATCCCATAATTCTTTCGACTCTACTGTGAAAAAAATAAAATCGGCAAGAAATTGAAGCGCTACAAATGGTTTTCTAAAATGGTATTCTGTGTAATTTATAGTTTTAAACGCGAGTACGAGTGTGCTAGATAAATGTTTGTTTTTCGTATCTTCGTAAACATGTAAAGCATAGAGCAGAAAAATTTCACCTAGTAATTGTTGCTTTAACAGGGTTGTATCTGCTAATGCTTGAATTTCTGCATAATTTTTCATGGATGTAATAGATTGATCAATTATATCCTTACAAAAATCGATAAAATCATTCTTCTTTAATTGTTCAAAACCCTTTTCATTTAAATATTTATCAATACAAAGAGGAAGCTCTTTACCATGGGTACTTGCGAATAATTTTTCAATTTTTTCTTCAGGTATACCCAACTCTGAAAGTGTATATTCAGTAAGTTTATATAATTCGGTCGCAATTTCTTTATCTAACGCTGCTTTAAGTGCCTTAAATTGATCAATGAGTGATGTTAAAATATCTTCTAGTTTTTTGCTTGCAATTTCCAACACTGTAGGATCAGGTATTCTTCTAGTATTAAGCATTGCTCGTTCCTTCTTGTCATGTTAATAAGCATTGCGATGAATAAACCCTCTGAAAAAAGTCAACAAAATAATTTTTAAATCAAACTTAATCGACCAATGATTAATATAATACAAATCATATTCAATGCGCTTTTGCATTTTCATGACTGTATCTGTTTCTCCGCGCCACCCGTTTACCTGCGCCCAACCTGTAATACCGGGCTTTACACAGTGACGTTGCATGTAGGTGTGAATAGCATCTTTATAAAATTCGTTATGTGAAACAGCATGTGGTCTTGGCCCAACAATAGACATGCGGCCTTGTAACACATTAATAAATTGAGGTAGTTCATCAAGACTGGTTTTACGCAAAAATTTTCCAAAAGTGGTGATACGCTCATCCCGAGACGTTGCTTGCTTTACCCAACTTTCTTCCTCATGCACCCTCATGGTACGAAATTTATAAATTTTAATGATTCGTCCATCAAACCCATGTCTATATTGTTTAAAAAAAATAGGGCCTTTTGAACTTAACTTGACACCAATTGCAATCAACAGGAACAATGGGCTGATCATCGTCAAGATCATGACAGCCAATAATTTATCTTCTAATTCCTTCAAAAGCCGGTTCATACCAATCATGGGCGTTGACCGTACGGTAAGCACTGGGAAACCCGCCATTTCAGTCAGTGAATGATTTAATAAATCAAGGCCCATAATATCAACGATAATTCGTATGCAAATCGTGTGGTGACGTAATTCGTACATCATTGCTTTTAAACGCTCATCCTCGTGTAAGGGTAAAGCAAACCATATTTCATGAATGTTTTGATCCGTTAAATACTGACTAAAATCAGATGGGACGTTAAGAATGGGCACACCATTTATATTTTCTTGAATTGCATTTTGATCAACAAAAGAAACAATATGAACACCACTCCATAATGATTGTTGTATGGATGTTGCTACGCGTGCTCCTAGATGACTAGCCCCAAAAATAACAATTCGCCTTACATTCAATCCATTTTTTTGCATAAATCGTAAAAAATAAAAAACAATGCATCGCATCATGATCAATAATAAAAATGCACAAACCATCCATACCCCAAACCATAATCTGGAATATGTTTCACCACGTTTACTCAAAAATGCAAAAGCTGCAAAAAGTAAAATCAGCGTTATCATTGATTGCAATAAACGCATGAAATGTTCATAAAAAATAACTTCACGTAAACCCGAATAAAGTTCAAAAAAAGAAAATGCAAATATTGAAAATACAACGCCGATTACCATTGCAACAAAATAATGGAATGATAGATTTGTTTGTTGAAATCGTATAAAAAACGCAATCCACCCAGAAAGAAAAATGATCGCAACATCCATCAGACGTATGCCCATCGTCAAAATTTGCGAATGTTTTTTTAATATGTTTTTTTGTGTACTCATAGATGTATCGTAACCACCTCAGTTGCTGATAATTTTGAGCAAAAATAGTTGTCATCCTGAGCGTAGCGAAGGATCAGCTTAAATTCTCCATGATAATAATAAATCAGCCAAGTAGTAAATGTTATCAAAGTGATCCTTCGCTACGCTCAGGATGACGATCTAGAGAGCTACCAAGGATCTTATATTTTTTTGCCATCATTTGTTTTACTAAGGTCATTGATGGTTCCGCTTGATTTAAAGTATAAAAATGCAAGCTATTGGCACCATATTCTACTAAACGCTCACATAGTTTGAAAACAACTTCTAAACTAAACGCCTGCAAAGAGGCCGTATCATCGCCATAATTTTCTAAACGTTTAAGTAACCATTTAGGGATTTCTGCGCCACATAAATTAGAAAAACGGATCAATTTATTTAACGACATGATAGGCATAATTCCTGGCACAATGGGGATCAATATACCTGCTTTACTACATTCATCAAGAAAATAAGCATAGGCATCAGGATTATAAAAATATTGCGTAATCGCGCTATTTGCACCGGCATCAACTTTTTTTCGTAAATTTAATATATCCTCTTTCGTCGATTTTGCTTCAGGATGACACTCGGGGTAAGCAGCCACTTCAATAAAAAAAGCATCATTGGTCACATCACGTATTAATTGTACTAATTCATATGCATAGGATAAATCACCTTGCTGAAAATCATCCGCAGGCCGATCACCACGTAAAGCAACAATACGTTTCACACCTAATGATTTATATGCGCTCAATATTTCAATGAGCATCTCACGTTTTGACCCTATACATGAAATATGTGGCGCGACAGGTATGGAGGTCGTTTGTTGTAATAAACGAACGGTATTGATTGTTTTATCTCGCGTTGATCCACCTGCACCATAAGTCACTGAAAAAAAATGTGGCTCTATACCAGACAAATTCAAAGCCTCTGCGAGTAGATGACCTTGGCTTTCCTCTGTTTTAGGTGGAAAAAATTCAAAACTCACCGAATTTAATTTTTTCATAATCAATTCCCTTTATTGAAGAGCTGTTTACAATTGAGCACTAAGCTTTTATTTTTAAAAATGGCTGGCTCGACTCCGTCTCGCGGAGTTTACTTTTTAAAAATAAAAGCTTAGTACTCAATTGTAAATAGACGCTATTATTTCTCCTATTCAATTAAAATAGGTGCAAGCCATCGCTTCATTTTATCTTGTTCGATTTTTTTTCTCTCTGCGTAATCTTGCATTTGATCCATCCCAATTTTCCCTACGCCAAAATAAGTAGATTCAGGATGCGAGAAATAAAAACCGCTGACAGATGCAGCAGGCAACATTGCAAAATTTTCTGTTAAATAAATTGAGGCATGGGATGACGCGGAAAGAAGTTCAAATAGTAATTTTTTTTCTGTGTGATCAGGGCATGCAGGATAGCCGGGCGCTGGACGAATACCACAATATTTTTCTGCGATTAATTCTTCATTTGTATAATGTTCATTTTTTTCATATCCCCAAAATTCTTTTCTGACTCGTTCATGCATATGCTCTGTGAATGCTTCCGCTAAGCGATCAGCCAAAGCTTTTAATAAAATACTTTGATAATCATCATGATGCCTTTCAAAAAATTGAACGCGTTCATCAAGCCCAACCCCAGCTGTGACCGCAAAACAGCCTAAATAATCATTTTGATGAGAGTCGTAAGGAGCAATAAAATCAGCTAAACACAGATTAAATTTACTTTGGGGTTTTTTAGTTTGCTGACGTAGCATACAAAAACGTGCTCGCTCAAGCTGACGAGCATCGTCTTCATAAATCAGAATATCATCACTCACACTATTTGCAGGGAAAAAACCAATAGCAGCATTCGCTTGCAGCCAATTTTCTTTCACTATTTTTTCTAACATTTCATTCGCATCTTTAAATAATTGCTGAGCAGACTCCCCAACGACCGCATCATTCAAAATAGCAGGATATCGACCCGCAAGCTCCCAGGTATGAAAAAACGGCGTCCAATCAATATAAGGAAGAAGATCATGTAATGCATAGGAATGAAAATATTTTACGCCAAGAAAACTTGGTTTTGGTGGCGAATAAGCCAACCAATTCATTTGAATTTTATTATTTCGCGCTTCATTTAAAGTAATGAATTCAGTTTCTGAATGTTTATTGTGATGACGAAAACGTAATTTTTCATATTCTTTTCTAGTTGCTTCTACATATTGACCATTTGTATCCGCGTTTAATAATTGGCTTACAACCCCAACCGCGCGAGATGCGTCAACAACATGCAGAGCAATATTGCGTTGATAATGGGGTTCAATTTTAATTGCAGTATGAGCACGAGAAGTGGTTGCGCCACCGATCAATAAAGGAAGTGAAAATTGCTGCCTTTGCATTTCTTTTGCCACATCAATCATTTCGTCTAACGAAGGTGTAATCAGACCACTTAATCCAATAATATTGACGTTTTCTGTTCGTGCGGTTGTTAAAATTTTTTCGCAAGGGACCATAACACCTAAATCAATCACTTCATAATTGTTACATGCAAGAACCACACCAACAATGTTTTTTCCGATATCATGTACATCGCCTTTTACTGTTGCTAATAAAATTTTCCCTTTTGATCGAGCATGGCTTTTTTTAGCTTCAAGGAATGGCGTGAGATAGGCAACGGCAAGCTTCATGACCCGCGCACTTTTTACGACTTGCGGTAAAAACATTTTACCACTGCCAAAAAGATCACCAACGATATTCATCCCATCCATGAGTGGCCCTTCGATCACAGCAAGTGGATCTTGAAGCAATTCTCTAGCTTCTTCTGTATCTTCAGTAATATAGGTGCTCATGCCATTCACTAAAGCATCACGCAAACGCTCTAAAACCGGCTTGCTTCGTGCTTCATCTTCATTAACTATTTTTTTAGACTCTGCTTGAAATTCACTGGCTACAGCGAGCAAACGATCTGTTGCATCTTCACGACGATTAAATAAAACATCTTCTATGCGTTCTAATAAATCTTTTGGAATATCTTCATAAATGGCAAGACTACCCGCATTCACAATACCCATATCCATTCCTGCAGCAATCGCATGATAAAGAAACACCGCATGAATGGCTTCACGTATCGCTTGGTGACCACGAAATGAAAATGAAATATTACTCACACCACCACTGACCAATGCATAATGTAAGTGTTTTTTAATAAAACGTGTTGCATTGATAAAGGCAAGACCATATTGATTATGCTCGGATATCCCCGTTGCAATTGCAAAAATATTAGGATCAAAAATAATATCTTCCGCCGGGAAACCGATACGATTCACGAGTAAATCATACGCTCTCTTACAGATTGCAATTTTTTTCTCTTCCGTATCAGCTTGACCTCCCTCATTAAAAGCCATCACAACAACTGCAGCACCATAACGATAAGCAAGGGCTGCACGTTCAAGAAATTGAGCTTCACCATCTTTTAAACTAATAGAATTAACAATGCATTTTCCTTGAACACACTTTAATGCTGCTTCAATCACGCTCCATTTTGATGAATCAATCATGATAGGCACGCGAGCAACATCAGGCTCGCCGGCAATGAGATGCAAAAAAGTCACCATTTCTTTTTCTGCATCTAACATGCCTTCATCCATATTAATATCTATTACCTGCGCGCCATTTGTAACTTGATCACGTGCAACTTCGATTGCAGCCTGGTAATTTCCTTCACGAATAAGTGCAGCAAATCGTGAAGATCCTGTGACATTTGTGCGCTCACCAACATTCACAAATAATGAATGATCATCAATCGTAAGCGGCTCAAGGCCACTCAAGCGGCACGCTTTAGGAATCACAGGAATGATTCGAGGAGATAATCCTGAAACAGCGTCATGAATTGCAGCAATATGCTCGGGCGTGGTACCACAACAGCCACCAACAATATTTAAAAAACCTTCTTGCACATATTCTTTAATAATGTGCGCAGTCTCTGCTGGGGTTTCATCGTATTCACCAAACACATTTGGGAGTCCCGCATTTGGATGTAAGCTAACGTATGTATCGGCGATGCTCGATAATTCTTTTGTATAGGGTCGTAAAGTCGCAGCGCCCAATGCACAATTTAAACCAATTGAAAATGGTTTGGCATGACGCACTGCATGCCAAAATGCAGCTGTTGTTTGTCCTGATAGCGTACGGCCGCTTGCATCAGTGATAGTGCCTGAAATCATAATCGGCAAATGAACATTATGCTGTATGAAATACTGTTGAATCGCAAAAATTGCAGCTTTGCAATTTAATGTATCGAAGATTGTTTCAATCATTAAACAATCCACGCGACCTGCTATCAATCCTGCAACAGCCTCTGTGTAAGATGAAACCAATTCATCGAAATGAATATTTCTAAATGCTGGATCATTGACATCGGGTGAAATGGAGGCCGTTTTATTTGTTGGGCCAAGAATTCCGATGACAAAGCGAGGTTGAATGGGGGTTTGTTTGGTAAAATGATCTGCTGCCTTACGTGCAAGTAAAGCCGATTGTAAATTCAATTCATGCGCAAGTTCACTCATGTGATAATCAGCAAGTGAAATAGCGGTCGAATTAAAGGTATTGGTTTCAATAAAATCAGCGCCTGCTGCTAGATAGGCATGGTGAATTTCGGTAATAATCTGTGGTTGCGTGATTGAAAGTAAATCATTATTACCTTTTAAAGGATGTGAGAAATCTCGGAAGGGTGTACCACGATAATCTTCTTCGGATAGACGATAACGCTGTATCATCGTGCCCATCGCACCATCTAAGATCATCACTCGTTTTTTTAATGTTTGATGAAAATAAGCTTCAATATCCATAAATTCAATGCTCTTTCTGTTGGAGCCCTATACAAACATATCCTTCACATTGTGTCTACCAGAGGCTCATGTTATGCTTTCCGCAAAAATTAAATGCCCCTTTTGAAAAATGTGACTATATCATTTATGTCTATAAAACAAGAAGCAATCATTACAGACGAACAAACCGTATCGGTAGCCTTGCCTCAAGCTGGCTTGATGACGAAAAGCCAATCGCAGCTAGCGCGTCAAGATCTTTACGATAGCTTGAAGCATTGGCGAATTTGGCTCATGCTCGCCTATCAAGATATCAAATTACGCTATCGCCGCTCTGTGCTTGGCCCATTCTGGATTACCATCAGCATGGCAATCACCGTTTATTCAATGGGTTATTTATATAGTCATTTATTTCGAATTAATTTTGATGATTATTTTCCCTATTTAGCAGGTGGTATTTTGGGTTGGTCACTCATCTCAACCACCATCCTTGATCTTGTGGAAGTGTTTATACTATCCGAAAACATGATCAAGCAAATTAAATTACCTTATACGCTTTACATTCATCGCGTTGCTGCAAGAAATACAATTATTTTTTTTCATCACTTATTAATTCTTGTTCCAGTCATGATTATTTTTCATCATTCATTAAAAACAAATAGCTATCTTTTTTACTTACTTCCAGGTTTATTGATTATCTACGTTAATTCTATTTCGTATGGCATTATTTTTGCAATGATAGGCACACGCTATCGTGATATTCCTCAAATCATTAAAAGTTTCATTTCAGTTGTTTTTTTCGTGACTCCGGTGATTTGGGACCCTGCTGTGTTACCACCCGATAAACGCTTTTTAGTTTCCTTAAATCCTTTTTATTCTTTTATAGAATTAGTTCGTTCACCACTGACAGGCCATGCACTTGCATTTCATCATGTCCTGATGGTATTTGCTGTGACATGCATTGGCTTACTTGTCAGCTATTTCATTCTTGCAGCCCGCCGTGCAAGAATTGTTTATTGGATATAATCATGGCCCAGATTGATTTACAAAATGTATATGTTGAATTCCCTCTTTATGATATGAGTGCCCGCTCACTCAAAAAGAATTTTTTACAGCTTGCAACAGGCGGTGCAGTAGGAAAAGATTTAAATCATCGTATTGTCATCAATGCACTGGATAATCTTTCTCTTTCCTTAAGACATGGCGATCAAGTCGGTTTAATTGGCCACAATGGATCTGGTAAAAGCACTTTGCTTCGCGTACTCGCTAACATTTATGAACCCACAAAAGGACAAGTCCGTATTCAAGGCCATATTTCTCCGATGCTCGATACTATTCTGGGGGTCGAATCTGAATTTAGTGGCTATGAAAATATTTATATACGCGGTACCCTCCTTGGTCTTACACGCAAACAAATCAAAAAACAAGCGGCAGAAATAGCGGAGTTAACTGGCCTTGGTGACTACCTTTCCATGCCAACCCGAACCTATTCTTCGGGGATGAAAATACGTCTTGCTTTTGCGATTTCCACCACCATACAACCCGATATCTTATTGATTGATGAGATATTTGGCGCAGGTGATGCCGAATTTATGGAGAGAGCAAAACAAAAAATGACCTCCCTCTTAAATGGTTCTAGCATCGTTGTCATGGCCACCCATTCAGATGATTTAATCAAAGAATTTTGTAATAAAGCTTTGTTATTAGAAAGTGGTCAAGTAAAATACTTCGGTTCTGTTGATAAAGCACTTGCGCTTTATCATGCAAAGTAAATGGGTTGATCTGTCATCCCATTGTTGTCATTGCTGATAGGTACTGAGTCATTCCAGGAATAACACTAACACAGGTAAAAAAACGGAAAATTTTATTAAATTGCAAAGGAAAATACAACTATGTCAAAAGAATTTTTATTTACTTCTGAATCCGTTTCAGAAGGACATCCTGACAAAATTGCAGATCAAATTTCAGATGCTGTGCTTGATGCATTACTTGCTCAAGATAAAAATGCACGGGTCGCCTGCGAAACTTATGTAAAAACCGGCATGGTTTTAATTGGTGGTGAAATCACAACAAATGCATGGGTTGATATAGAACAACTCTCTCGCCATGTTATCCGCGAAATTGGTTATGTTGGTTCTGATATGGGTTTCGATTGGGAATCATGCGCCATCATGTCAGCCATTGGTAAACAATCCCTTGATATTGCACAAGGTGTCGATCGTACTGTGACATCCGAACAAGGTGCAGGTGACCAAGGGCTTATGTTTGGCTATGCAAGCAATGAAACGGAAGTTTTTATGCCGGCCCCCATTCATTACGCTCATAAGTTAATGAAAAGACAAGCGCTTTTACGTAAGAATGGCACATTACCCTGGTTAAGGCCAGATGCAAAAAGCCAAGTGACCTTCCATTATGTGAATGGAAAACCCATTGGCGTTAAAACGGTAGTGCTTTCAACCCAACACGATCCTGATATTTCACATACTGATCTTGTTGAATCCGTGATTGAAGAAATCATCAAACCCACTTTTCCCTCAAAATGGCTCAATCAGGGTACACAATACTATATTAATCCTACAGGGCGTTTTGTAATCGGCGGCCCATTGGGCGATTGCGGTTTAACCGGCAGAAAAATCATTGTCGATACTTATGGTGGGATGAGCAGACATGGTGGGGGTTGTTTTTCTGGTAAAGATCCATCAAAAGTAGATCGCTCAGCTGCTTATGCTGCTCGTTATGTTGCAAAAAATATTGTTGCAGCAGGTATTGCAGAACGATGCGAAATTCAAATTTCTTATGCGATAGGCATTGCAAAACCAATCGCTATTTATATTGAAACCTTTGGCACAGGTAAAATTCCTGATGAAAAAATCAGTCATTTAATTCAAGAATATTTCGATTTAAGGCCTTATGGCATCATTAATATGCTTGATCTTTTAAACCCAATTTATCGTCAAACAGCAGCTTACGGCCATTTTGGACGTGATGACATTAACTTAAGTTGGGAAAAAATTGATAAAGCGAATATGCTAGCTGACGCTGCAAAACTGCCATTGACACAAGCCGCAAACAGTAACTAAACAAGGATGATCGCAATGCAAGCTGAAATAAAATCCATTCACACCGATTATAAAGTCGCCGATATCACACTTGCTGATTGGGGACGTAAAGAAATTCAAATTGCAGAAACTGAAATGCCTGGGTTGATGGCACTCAGAGAAATGTATAAAGGTAAATCGCCTCTTAAAGGTGCGCGTATTGCGGGTTGTTTACATATGACGATCGAAACAGCCGTACTTATTGAAACATTAATTGAATTGGGTGCTCACGTACGATGGTCATCCTGCAATATTTTTTCAACACAAGACCATGCAGCCGCAGCAATTGCAAAGCGCGGCGTTCCTGTTTTTGCATGGAAAGGAGAAACAGAAGAAGAATATTGGTGGTGTGTAGAACAAACTATTAATGGCCCAAATGATTGGCATCCCGACTTATTACTCGATGATGGCGGTGATTTAACATTAGTGATGCATCAAAAATTCCAGCAGCTCTTAAAAAAGGTCAAAGGTATTTCAGAAGAAACAACAACTGGTGTCCATCGTCTTTATGAAATGCATAAACATAAACAATTAAAAGTCCCTGCTATTGATGTCAATAATTCTGTAACAAAATCTAAATTTGATAATTTGTATGGTTGTCGTGAGTCACTCATCGATGGCATTAAACGTGCAACGGATGTCATGATTGCCGGTAAAATTGCTGTTGTTTGTGGTTATGGTGATGTAGGTAAAGGTTGCGCGCAATCATTACGCGCTTTTGGCGCAACGGTTTGGATCACTGAAATTGATCCTATTTGTGCCTTACAAGCTGCAATGGAAGGTTATCGTGTTGTGACTATGGATGAAGCAGCAGCAGTTGGAAATATCTTTGTCACTGCAACAGGAAATTGCCGTGTAATCACACATGAACACATGCTTAGCATGCGAAACGAAGCCATTGTCTGCAATATTGGGCACTTTGATTCAGAAATTGATATTGCATCTTTACGTCAATATCCATGGGAAAATATTAAACCGCAAGTTGATCATGTGATTTTTCCCAATGGCAAAAAAATTATTGTTCTTGCTGAAGGCCGTTTAGTGAATTTAGGTTGTGCAACAGGGCATTCCAGTTTTGTGATGTCCGCTTCATTCACCAATCAAGTACTTGCTCAAATTGAATTATGGCAACACGCAGAAAAATATCCCGTCGGTGTTTACACTTTACCGAAACAATTAGATGAAATGGTCGCAAAACTTC